>Ga0126342_10005713_pt1 | contig 21839 bp, 15 predicted proteins | sample Cyp1metagenome_FD_92528 | JGI IMG/M metagenome (GOLD analysis project Ga0126342, IMG submission 92528) | Coral microbial communities from Lord Howe Island, Old Settlement Bay, Australia - Cyphastrea 1 metagenome | ecosystem: Host-associated > Invertebrates > Cnidaria > Coral ... | reverse complement strand
AGCGACACAGACCTTTTACTCCAAGTGCCACAACCCCCAGGGCATTCGAGCCTAGTTCGGCAATCGCAGAGGAAAGTGTTACCTTGACCCTTCCAGTGGACATTGCACATGTTGCAAATCACAGTATATATATATATATATATGTATATATATGTATATATATATATACATGTTTCATATTTTTGTAAAATCCTGATCATCATACCGAAGCGATGCTGCAGCCAAATACTCTCCCCAGATCTTGGTGATTTCGGGAGAAATGTCCAGGAAATTCCCCTAATTTCGGGAGGAAAAGAAACAAAGGTGTACTGCAAATTGTTCCTTCAACGAGTTCATGGATCCAAACCCAATTTTGGGGTTTGGTGGCTTTGGTTGGTACATATAGCCAAATGGTGTGGTGAAATTACCAGCATGTTGTTTTTGAGGAAGCCATAGAAACTCATATCTTTAGGTGATATCTGATGTATTTCTGCAGAACTATGGCGATTTAGGTGATTCCTAGATCCCCAGAATATCTCATGCCGTTGTGTCCTAGATCCCAGGTCGGTCAACAACCACCGGTGCTGGCACAATCCTATCCCATCGGTGTATCCATCACCCAAGGACCCAACCTATCCACTGTTGATGAAATATCCTCTGGTGTTTGGGTTTCATGAAACCCCACTACAGATTCTCTGGTGATCAGATTTTGGAAACCAAATATCTCAATGTCTTTCACAATGACTTACCGGTTGATGCGGGCTTATTGCTACTATGGTAGGTAAAATGAGTCAATTTGACTTTCAGGTCCAAAACTCGGGTAGCCCAATCCATTCAATGGTATAGGGGGAAAAAACACTTTAAAAGCAATTGCTATAAACAGGTATGTACTCTATTTCTGGTCAACCCCAGTCAACATATGTCAACATTGTTCATATAATGAGGTCCATGAACAAATACGGTAATCATATCTGGGTAGCATTCCAATGTTTTCCACCAAATGTGTGGCTAAAATACTGAAAAATACCCGATGTATTTAAATCAATACTAATACTGAACCATACCGATGGCATATCCATATTTGGTATTCCTGCATTTAACCATGTTTCTGGCTGAGTTGGAGTAATCTTGATGATAGTGCACCCATAGTATCTAGCAAAACCCATAGTAATACTATTTTTTGGTAATATTATGATGATTATGTATATACCATATATAGTAATCATAGATGAAAAAATCGTATATACCCATACTGCGACATAATGATATATATGTGAAAATACTGGTTGATAATGATATCATGATTATATATCTCTGATTATAATCATAGTATATCATTATATATTTATATCCAGTAGTAGATTATAACCCATATGAAATATATCCATTATTATATCCAGTATATACGTTAAATAATCATAGTATAATGATTATACCCTCTGGCAAACTAACAGTTCGCTATTGAAAATGGCCATTGATTTCGTGGATTTTCCCATTAATAGCATGGTGGATCTTTCCAGTTCGTTATGTAACAAATTACCAGGCCGGGTATATCCCATTCATATCCCATTAAATCACTATAAAATCCCATTAAATCACTATAAAATCCCATTAAATCACTATAAAATCCCATTGAATCACTATAAAATCCCATAAAACCACCGTTTTTCCACAAAAATGGTGATTTTCCATAGGTATGTTATAACCATAGACATGGAGAATCATGTCAAATGCCCATGGGTTTTTTTTGAGTTCTCCAAAAACATCCAGCCGCACCATCTGAAAACCATGGATGGAGGCCTCCATTCCGGAGCCAAGGGACCTGCGAAGTTCGGATGAAATGGTTAAAAAACATATAAACATATGATGTTTACACATATAAAATATGTGTATCACCATATTATATGGATATATATATATATATATATACTATATACAGATATATACAGTATAATATGTATATATATATATATACACATATTATCATGATCATTGTCTGTAAATCTATATATATATATGTACTGTATATCCATATAATATACAAATATCAAGCCAAGTGCTATGGACCTGCAGCTGCCCCGGTCCCTTTTTCAACGCGACCGCAATCTCCGCAATACCGCCGGCGCGCTCCATTCTGGATTTCCTCATGGGAAAACGCTGAAAAATTCTCATGGGAAAATTCTACACCGGAAAACCCCAGATTTGGTGGGAAGAACCATGGCTTTTCCGTTGATTTCCCCTAAACCAAGCGAAAAAATGCTGGATTTCCATAGGATAAATTAGGGGTAAGTCCTAGGTGTTTAAGTGGAAGCCATGGCCCGTAAAAACGGATGAATTACCTAGATGAATTGGGAAGAATTAAGATGGATGATGTTCAACATCTCTATTAGTTGACCCGGTAGGTTTACCCAAATCTATCTTTGTTGCATCTATGTTCAATATTAAATATTGTTTGGTAACATCTATATTAGTTTACCCCAGGGTAACATGAGATTTAACCAAATCCAACCATGACACCCCAGGGCGGCGATTCAAATGGCTTGATTTTGTCACCATCCGTGGATTCTTTGGGTTGCTGGATGGGTTGCTGGGATGGTCAAATTGATAGTTAGCCAGTGGATCATTCCCGAAAAAAAGGGCTTGGTTGAAGGGTTTAACAACTTACTGGTGCGTTTTACATGGGGTTGCTGGATGGGAATGGATGGGTTGTTGGGGGAATGGGATGATTATTGATAGTTAGCCAGTGGATCATTCCCGAAAAATTCCCTACGTTTAGCACGCACCAGTAAGATGCAAGCGACATGGGACTTCACAGCTATGGATAGAGAAAAAAAGCAAGCGACATGGTTGCAAGTTGGGCCATAGCTGTTGAGAAACATAGGAGAACCACATTCATCAAATCGTCACATCTCAAGGTCAGCGAACTCTTCGGCACCAGCGGCACCCAAAAACAAAAACGCATCCAAAAACGTGCTGAGGTGAGAATAGGCCATGAAACTGTATCTTGTTGGTGGTTTCAATCCCTCTGAAAAATATGAAAGTCAATTGGGATGATGACATTCCCAACATATAGAAAAATAAAAAATGTTCCAAACCACCAACCAGGTATTTCTTTGGGGGGTTCTGGTCATATTCCCTTTTTCGGTGGTTCTCTACTTATGTTGAATCAAGACTATATAATTACAGTGAGTTGCAGCGCGAAAAAACTGGGTGGTTGATGGTGGTTGGTATGGCTGGTATGGCCATTTGTATTGCTGAGAAACCCACAAAAGGGACTGGTGAGACCAAAAAAGGTATTTCCTCTTTTGAAGCGGGATTGACATCTTGAATCAATAGAAGTTGGACTTCAAGATGGATTCAAGATGGAAAAGAAGGGTAGAGCCATGGTGATCTTCCACAATGATATGGTAAAGATTCTATCGAACCAACGGTAGTCGTTGAATCCCCAGATCCCAAATGTTGCTGGATGGATTCCAACCTTTTTGCTGGTGGTTGAGCCACCTACCCCTCTGAAAAATGATGGACTTTGTCAGTTGGGATGATGGCAATCTCCCAATATGAATGGAAAATAATCCAAATGTTCCAAACCACCAATCAGTTTTGCTGGTCAAATCACCAGTTCGGATTTGTAAAAAACAACTCCATATGTTTCTCGGCTCAAACCAAACGAGCCGTTACCGATCAAAAATCACCATAATTTCTGTGGTTAAGACGGTTAAGATCATGAAATAGTTGGAAATTGTCTGGTACCCGGCCTGGTAAACAAACAAAAAACTATGGAAAGATCCACAATTTTTTCAATGGGTAAATCAACTATGTCAATGACCATTTTCAAGTTCGCAAAGTGTTTCTGCGTTTACCAGCGGGTATATCCCATTAATATCCCATTGAATCAGTATAAAATCCCATTAAATCACTATAAAATCCTATTAAATCACTATAAAATCCCATTGAACCGGTATAAAATCCCATTAAATCAGTATAAAATCCCATTAAATCAGTATAAAATCCCATAATCCCATTAAATCACTACAAAATCCCATTAAAGCAACATAAAATCCCATTAAAGCACCATAAAATCCCATAAGACCATCATTTTTCTGGGTTCAATCCCCATGGCTGGTGGCCTCAGCCTCGATTTGGCTCCACGTGCAGTTCCCGAAAGCCGGTCGCATCGTCCATGCGACGACTGCGACAAAAAACGTTCCAACGTCGATGACTACAAGGTGGTGCCCCATAGTTAGATATATAAGTTGGTTTATAACTCCAATGTCACTATGGTTTATGGTACTTATAACATCTTATAACTATAGTTACTGGAGCTTATAAACCAACTTATAACTGGGGGGCCTCACATTGTATGGTTTACGATGATTATTGGTGTTCTTATCATTAACCAATATATATATATATATATTATACCTGGAAAGCCGTAGTTGATGATTAGTATAATCCATATAAAGTTGGTGATCACCTGATTATCAGGTTGATTATCATAACTTGGTGATACTTAACCATAATCATAACCTGATTATCATATATAATCATGATCCCAGTGGTTCCTTTTATATAATGGTTATGTTAACCATAAATGGTGATTTAAAAAAAAAGCTGCTAAAAAAAATAACCACCATGAAAAATCGTTATGATTAAGATTGCTTTTAACCGGGAAAAATGGTTATGTTATGGTTGATTGCTTGACGGTTTAGTATGGTTCATTGGTGTTCTTATCATTAACCAATATGTGCATATATATATATATTGACCTTTTTCGTTTGTTGATTGGCCATAATTGAACCGTCTATTGATGAAACAATAAGATAAGAAGCTACTGAAATCATTGGACTCTTACATAACAAATGACCAAACATGATCAAACAATTATGGGTGGTTAATTTCATCAAAAAATATAAGCTACTCATCATGAAACAGAAAAAACATCCAAAAGAAACGTCTCTACAACGACTCAAATGATATTTGTTTGTCTAAAAATTGGCTACCCCAAAAATCGCACAGTCTTATCATTGTCTTCCCCCTTAAACAGCAATTTTTGCGGGTAAACCCTAAGGGCCTAAGGGCCTTTTTGTGCACTACGGGAGGCCTGAAGCGCAATTCCGGCAGGTGCAGCACCACAATTTCCGCGGTGGTGAAGATCTGCAAACTTCAACGCTAGGTGAATGGAATGGGGGTCTATAAAATTGTATAAGTCAAACATAGGGCGATTTAAAAAAAAATATCCTATCATATTCCCAATCATTTCTTACTTTTTCGTTGGATAGAACCAACAATCAACTTTCCTATCCTATCCTATATACAGATTGTTGGTTCTACCCTCTGGTAATTTGTTACATAGCTATTGAAAATCACCATGCTATTAATGGGAAAACTCACTAGAAATAATGATACAATCGAATTACCCTCTGGTAAACTAACATAACTATGGAAAAACACCATGCTATTAATGGGAAAACTCACTATTTCTATGGCCATTTAAATTTTCAATAGTTACGTTAAATTACCAGAGGGTATATCCCATTCATATCCCATTAAATCAGTATAACATCCCATAATCCCATTAAATCACTACAAAATCCCATAAAATCACTATAAAATCCCATAAAACCACCGTTTTTCCATAGGTCTGTTAGCTATTTTGACATCACCAGAGGGTATCCCATCTCCCATGATATCCGCAGTGCACTGCAGTGCTGCGCCTGGCATCCAGGGAGCACATGGCCACCGAAGACTCGCCCCTCCTGGCTATCCGAAAGAACGAGGGAGCGACTGTGGAAATGTCGTTTTTGAGCATGGAAAAACGGTGGTTTTATGGGATTTTATAGTGATTTAATGGGATTTTATACTGATTCAATGGGATATGAATGGGAAATACCCTCTGGTTATGTCAAAATAGCTAACAGACCTATGGAAAAACGGTGGTTTTATGGGATTTTATAGTGATTTAATGGGATATGAATGGGATATACCCTCTGGTTATGTCAAAATAGCTATTGAAAATGACCATTTATAGCATTTATCGTGAGTTTTCCCATTAATAGCATGGTGATTTTCAATAGCTATGTTAAATTACCAGAGGGTATGATATGATATGATATGATATATATATATACAATGTGGTGCCCCCCCAGTGATGTTTGTTGGTTTTTAAAGCCCATGAATACTATAGTTATATCTGCCATAAACCATAGTTATGGGAGTTGTAAACCAACTTATCTAACTATGGGGCACCACCTTGTATATACATATATATATATACATGTAGTGTGTGTCATAGTATATCATGACAGCTTTATGTATATATCATATAATATGCGCAGCTGTGCATATGTTTGTATATACATACATGTCATTTTGTTTTACTCTGTCCCAATAAAGACAAATGCCACTACGTATATTTGTTATAATTATTGCACAGAAGACCATGTAAGGGATCTGGTTCAGATGAATTGTATGTATATATATATATGTTGTGAGTGATCAACAGAGTGGGTGAAAGAATTCCCACAGCTATTCTTCTCTACCAGTGACATGAAGTTGTAAATCCAGCTATAGCTAAATAGCTGGTGGCCACTCCGTGCAGGTTCCAATAAATTTCCTTCAAAAAAGTGCTCGATGGAAGTGCTACTATACTCAAGGGTGGGTGGCATCATCTGATTAGGAAACATCAATCTACAGTAGGTTGAAGCCATAGATATTTGAAACCACCAAGCAGTATGATTTCAGATGGCGCTTGGCGCGCTTGGACTTCAGATTGCCCGGCAGAACCTTACGAAATCGCCCCCCAAAAGGCCAGGTAGTTCCCCCAGTGTCAGCATCAAATGTGATCCTGTCCTTGTTTGCCACGGAAATGTGGAGATGTCCCCCCTCCGATCCCAAAGTGCCAACCTGAGTCTGATACTACCATGCTGCCATGGTGCCATGCTCCGTTCCAAAAATGAACCAGTAAAGTCCCTATTAGATTCACCAAGTAGTGGATTTGCAGGGGAGAAAAAAGATACCCAAAAATGCCCAAAGAATCACGAGGCGAATCCCTACCACAAAGTCAGTGTGAGACTCAGCACATCAAAGATGAAGAATAGAAGCTGAAGAAAACAGCCCTTGAATATGTACATATATATATATAGACAGTATCATATAGATTAGATATGTATAATATTGTATAATCCCCAAAAACATCAATTAATGATATACACGTTAGTTATGAGGATATACCCATTATATATATATAGATCAGACAGTCATGGGGATCACCCAAATCATTGGGTGTGCTGAGGATCCTAATGGAAGCCTAGAAATTGGACCAACGAACGTCTAGAAATTGTTTGTACTAAGAAACCGATTTCGGTGGTACTTATACAAAATTTTGATATCCACAAATTAGATAAAAATTAGCCGATGGAGTTGTATCATGCCTTTCTTCGATTCCTTTTGCTATTCGCTGAGAGAAATCTCTCATAAATTCTCCTGATATCGGTCATTCTTGGGAGTCAAAATTTGAGATCCAAATCGTTTGTCTGCAGTGTGCACAACGAATCGATCAGGGCACGAGTTGACCTCAAAACATTTTTAAAAAAAGTTGGGAAGAACAATCCCTCGACTACATAAGCAATTTGTATAGCTGCTTAATTAGTGACCAGCTCATGACATGTAGCAAACTTTGGATGATCACATCACCCAAAAAATGGCGGTGACAAAAAATATCCGTTCCTACCGGACTTCAGATGATCCTTGGATCCCAGCCCAGCCACCAAGGAAGTAATTTCCAACTTTTCATCAAAGTGAAGCTCCTCTAAACGCGGTCCAGCTGTGGTGGAAACGACACGAATTTCGAATGGCGGCAAACACGGCTATCTGAGCAAGATGAGAGGTGTACGTACATGTATATAAATGCATATACATAGCACATGTATATGTATATACCTTCATATATATTATATAATAGATAATACATATATATATACAAAGATATAAGTTCAGTGACAAGGGTATGTTTCTTCAGTGGCCGATAATGGACAATTCACTCGTTGATCAACATCGTTTGTGTTGCTTGGTCCCCTTATATCTAGGGCTTGATCCTCGAAAAGACCAGTGAAATGTGTGCTTCCAAAGTGGCACCAAGATTTCTGGTATTTCTGTTGTCAAAAAATAGCAATCTGACCAAAAAAATGTTCATGTCATATTCCATCAAGCGGTTTTTTGTTGCAACTCTAAGGTCATGACAATTAATCATCCCAGATCCACCAAGAATATGTCGTAGCCACAGAACTTTGGGCCCCGCACCTGATCTGAACGCTCACGATTGGCATCGGCCAAGCGGATAGACGCCTCCCAACACCCCAGATACAACGACGGAAAACTGGGTGGATCAAAAGGTCAAATATAAAGGTAAATAACGGGGTTTCCCCCTCCTTGTGGCTATCATTTAGCTATCATTGGAGCAATCCTGACCAATGTTTGCTACCCTCTGGTAATTTAACATAACTATGGAAAATCACCATTTATAGTGAAATTTTCCATGAAACATGGTGATTGTTTGCTGGGACAAGGCTACTCCGTTTGTTGAGGGGCAACATCCCACATCGATTCCAGTTGTGCCATCAAGTCTCCAATAGTTTGGGACCCATTCCCGAGGTGAACACCGCGCTGTGATCTATATACTACATCATACTACCATGATTACCATTGCGATATGATGTATCTCTTGACATCTAGAAATCTTCACAGATACTTAGAAAAAAATCCCAAATCCGTGGTTGGCTCTAAACGCGCTCTGTATTCAAATTTGCGGTCATGTACTCAAGCACCCAACACGTGCTAACAAAGCACCGCCGTTTTTGTGGCTTTGGGGTTCCGAATATTTGACCCATGCCGATTCGGCCGAGACAACCCCTCTATTTCTGTTGATCTCTCGATACATTTGGATTGCAGCCCATCATGTTGTTATTTTCTCGTCAAAATGAATGAAAATGATGAACATGAGGTACTTTCCAATAGCTACTGAAAGCAATCCCAAAGGATTTAGTGACTAATGACTAGTCCATCTAAGGATTTGCTGTCACTTTTGACCCAGCGCGCACATCAACAGATTGGGATCGATTGAAAAAACACAAATTGATCATGTTTGGCAGGAACCATCCCATTCTTAGTAGATTCTTGTGGTACCCCTTTTTGAACCCCCAAGAAAAATCGCGTATTCTCTGAAAATAGGGCTCTTGAAATCATCCCAATCATCCCAAATCCCGTAATTCATCATGATATATCATGATTATCATGATTCAATGGATTGGTTTTCACGGGAAAATCTGAAAACCGGAAACCCATGGGTTTTTACCATGAAAAATATGGGTGGTTTTCTGTAAATTTTCCCTTAAATCTTACCATGTTCCTATCATTTTGGGATGACAAAGCCAGGAGCCACGGCTGGCCATGCCTTCTGCAAAGATCCTACGCAAGTCACCACGGAAGCTGCGGCCATGTTGCGCTGGCGACAGAGGTCCAGTAAGGACTCCTGCGGTGATGGCGACCGCAATGGTTTTTTTGGGGGAAAAATGTGGGGACTGGACCAAAAATGGCTGGTGATTTAGGATCACGGTCAAGTTTTTTTTGCATTGAGAATCCTGTTTGATTCAAAAAAATTCGGAAGGACTCCCCCCGGAAACTGTTGAAGTTTTCCTTGATCCCCCACTTGGTGGCTCATCCCACGGCTCGTAAGTGGGTTAGTTCACCCCAGTTATAAATGGTATTTTTGTAGGGTTAATCCACTCAAAAAACACTGGGGTTTTCACTAAGCCACTTCCAATTCGTGGCTAGTTCGCCATCAAGTAGTTATAAGTTGGTTTATAAACCATGACATAATCCCCATTAACTATTGTTATATCTACCATAAACCATGGTTTCTTCAGCCACTGATAATCCCTTGATCCCCCAATCCCCCAAAAACCTTCAGATCGTCTCCCGGATTCAGCCGCATGGCGCAAAACTGCCCCGCGCTCATCGCAGGCATCGCAGGCACAGGCGCTGCTGACGCCATGGCACGCGGAGCAGGGTGGAATCTGGGAGAAGTTTCACCGATTTCATTGGGAATTGAGCAACAGAGATCGCAATTTACAGCGGAAAAGATGGGAAATTCTGGATTACCTCATCAAAATGAATGTATAACTGTATAACCAAGAAAAATATGGAATTCATCAAGGAACACCTGGATTTCGAGCCATTTCCAGCATGATATGAGCATGTTGACCCCTCCAGTGGGTGTGGCTCCGTCATGCTCCATCTATCTTTCCTTTTTCCTCCACCCTGAGTCCTGTTTTACTACACTTAGATACCCTGCCAAGAATATGTTTATTGCGAGGTATGAAATATATCCTCATTTTTGCAACAAAAATACTCTATTAAACTACCTTTCAACAAGGTTCTGAATCGTGGTTTCCATATACTCAAAATATTTGGAAGCGCCAAGCACACAGCCCGTGGCGCTCGCAAGGTCATCATGCGAAAGAAAAACGGCAGCGGGCCACATGCAAGTTGTGAGACGTGAAAAACATGGAAGGTTCGTCACAAAATGGTGGATACACCCACAAAATGGTGCGGCTTTCATCCTGGATATGATGATTAAGTACCAGAATTGGAGTGGCAACCGTCAATTTTGAGACAACCCCTAATATGGGGTAGCAACAGAACTGTGAATTGATGAGTACTAAACCATCCAATTTAGGGGTCGAGAGTTTTGAGGAATTTCACAATTTCTTAGCCTTCCAGTTGAACAGTATCCAAAACTGATTGAGGATTGGCCGCTGCTCCGTCAAATGGGAAACTCTTCCAATCCCATCCCGGAACCCCTCACTTTTTTGGAAAAAAAGCCAGCCCCCTTCGAAAAGGTGAATCATGATGTTCCCTATTCGAAATATGGTCATTTAGAAGATACCCGGCCTGGTAAACATAGAAACAATTTGCGACATAGAAAATATGGCCCATTGAAAATCATTGAAATAGCTGATTTACTTTCAAATGGTGGATCTTTCCATAGTTTTTTGTTGTTTTCCCATGGTTTTCCCATGGTTTTCCCATTAAAAATGGTGGATCAACGACTCCATGGGTTTTTTGTCAAAACCAGGGTGGCGTAAAAAAAACCCAGATCCCACGGCCTGGGCGCAGCAAGTACTGCCTCCTGGCGATTCGAGATTCGGAGGTTCATCAAGAACTTTGGGGCTATAGAACCATCCTTTTACCCGGCCTGGTAAACTAACAGTTTGCGAACTTGAAAATGGCTATTCATAGTGGATTTACCCATTAATAGCATGGTGATTTTCCATAGTTTTTTGTATGTTTACCAGAGGGTAAGGCTCCAAAATCTAGGGAATTGCGCTTTTGGATGATTTTTTCGAACTCTCCAAGTTTCGATTCGACATGAAACATCAAGTTCAATGGAGCCTTTTGCCTACCCGACTGGCAGTTGCTCATCAACTTTGCGAAACTTTCACATCTCTGTGAAGTTGTTTTTGCGTGCCCTGGGCGTGCATCAACCATCCTTTACAGTTTCTAGTGGGGGGGTCCACCTTTGGGTGGGCTTGGGTGACCCATGATGAAATACAAGACGTATCCACTGTTGTTTAATATACATTAATATGATGTGTATATATATATATGATACATACATATAATTGTATATACATATAATTGTATAAATATATATATATCTGATACATATATGTATATATACATATATATAATTATATACATATAAATTACGTATACATATATATATATATTATAAGTTGTGCAGCAAATCCAGCAGGCTTTCTCATAACGCCTAGAAAGATAGGAAATTGTTTCCAGGAAGGTATAGATGATATTTACCTCATAATTCCAGGTTTCAAACTGTTCTATCTATTTTGGGGTTCCCCTCCAATCTAAGCCTCCCCCACCTTCGACATAGCGCGGTTCAGTCGTGGCTGCTCAGGCTGCACCTGTGGATTTTGGGGCTGGAGAAATGCTGGTCATTTCATATGGCTAGCCGCTAGCCGTGTGAAATCCTATCTTTTACTGGGAAAATATGGGATTGTCAATCAATCGATGATAACCCTCTGGTAAACAAACATAGCTATTGAAAATGTCCATTGAAATAGTGGATTTACCATGAAAAATATATCGTGATTTTCCAGTTCGCAAACTGTAAACGTTTACCAGGCCGGGTATGTTCCATTGCTGGGTGACAAAAAAATGGAGGATCAAAATCCTAAAGAAAACCCCTGAAATTGGATGCAATTCTGGGCAGTGGACACAACCTCCCTGCCCCTTGGACCTTCTAATGGAAAACGGGTGCAAAAAAAAACTTATGAAAATGGACCATGTGGGTATATCATCCAATTTCATACAACAGTTGGTTATACAAGTTATATATCCCATGAATATCACCATGAAGATCCCATGAAATCATTAAATCCGCTATGGTGAATAGCCATTTTTACCGATCTCCCCCACTTCTTGGTTTCCCGCCCCACCACCATCCATCACTGAGAGCTCTCACCAGCGTAGGCTGTGGCAGCCTTGGAAAGATTCCCGCGGCGGGAGGGTAGTAATTAGAAACTTGGATGACTGAGCTATACAAGTTTGGTGAGTTGATCCCGGGAAAAAAGAATACTATATTTATCTATATTTCATATGATATACTGTACTAATTCACTTTATGAGTGACTAGTTTAACCATGATTTTTTTGAACCTGAGTTTTTCCAGGATGTCTGACCAGGGGTCAGAACGTCGTCCAAGCTGTGGAGTCCCATTGTCAGGAAGGCCGGGACAGCAAGCTCCACCCTTTTATGGTTTCCTATGGGAAATCACCATAAATCACCCATGTTTTACAGGTAAATCGAATCGAACTCAATGAGTCATTTTCCAGTTCGCAAACTGTGAAAAATTGCGTAGAAACTGGATGTGGGAAGCCATGGAAGCCATGGGTAGGCTGATTTTTCACGAATTAATTCCTCCAAGGTACCAAGGTTCAGAAACTTAATAAGAAGATGATCATTCTCACCAACCAGTAGCTCAGTAGCTCATATCCCAAGCAGCAATTATGGTACCCCCTGGTAAACTAACATAGCTATTGGAAATCACCATTTTGCATGGAAAAATCCACTATTTCAATGGCCATTTTCAATTTCGCAAACTGTAAACGTTTACCAGAGGGTATCATCGATTGATTTTCCCATTAATAGCATGGTGAATCTTTCCAGTTCGTTATGTAAACATTTACCAGAGGGTATATCCCATTCATATCCCATTGAATCAGTATAAAATCCCATTGAATCAGTATAAAATCCCATTAAATCAGTATAAAATCCCATAAAATCCCATATTTCATGACCATTGGTCCTTTATCAGGCTCTGACAAAATCCCATGCCATGGTGATGTGAAAATCCCGAGACTTCATCCAAGAGCCCGCTGGGATCATCGGATCATCGTGTGAATTTTCCACCAAAGGGATCCGAATCATTGGTGAAGATGGGTGAAATATACCCATGACCCTAGTTAACCATAGTTGTTACCCATAGTTAATGAAGAGTAACATATATATTCACCATAGTGTCTAGTCAGGCCAGAGTTGACGAACTTGATCACATTCCCATGATCAGTTTAATCAGTTTTACACCCCACAAGGTGGTGCCCCAGTTCGTTAGCTAAGTTGGTGCCAATAACTCCAATTTCACTATGGTTTATGGCAGATATAACTATAGTATTCATGGGGTTTATAAACCAACTTATAACTGGGGGGGCACCTTCCTGTAGTTAACCATAGTTATTACCCATAGTTAATGAAGAGTAACATATATTCACCATAGTTATTAACCTAATATAATCCTATTAAACATAGCTATAACCAGTGTCACCACCAACCAGTCATCCAAATAGGATTGTCCGTAACAAAACCATCGATTTTTTGGGGGGTATCCCCACAGAAAGCCCCATTTTGGAGATTTTCCCATTGCCAATCTTAGATACTCTGCAAAAAATGACAAATTCTTTGCTGGTGAACGTAGATATTCCAATGGATACAAAAAGACTAGTTAGGATTAAAGTACCCATGTAAGATTGACCTAGTAACCATGACATTCCATTTTTGGGATGATATCGGACTGAGTTGGTTGTTTACGCACGAAGCGGCGTAAAAACACAGCTGAAAGCTTCGGCCACATTTGAGTCGGGATGAGTCTCCATTTCTTTAAGCATCATTCCAGTGACAGTGAGGTCATGATCAAATTCATCCAGATATATTATCAATGGGAGATCTCCAGGATCCTAAAATGGAGGTACTGTATCATATAAGGCCATATTTTGAGGGTATATAGCCCTTACATAGGCCTTATATATGCTAGGTACCTCCAATCTAGGATCCTGAAATGGCCATTGATATTATCGCTATCACATGTTGTTGGTGATATTCTCCTGTGATATTCCCATTATATGTCCATTTTGTGTATCCCATTCATATCCCATCCCAACCCAGTAGAATTCCCCATGTAACCAATCAACCAGGCTAACCTTCCTAACCCATTCAACAATCCCATTCAACAATCCCTTCCTATACCCTTTGGTAAACTAACATAACTATGAAAAACCAGCATTTTTTTATGGCTAAGTCAACGAACGAAATGGCCGTGTTCAATAGCTACCGTTGAAAATAACCAGAGTGTAATCCCTATGTCATACCCTCTGGTAAACTAACAGTTTGCTATTGAAAATGGCCATAGAAATAGTTGATTGTCCCATTCAAAATGGTGGATCTTTCCGTAGTTTTTTGTATGTTAGTTTACCAGGCCGGGTAACCTACGGCTTATCATCCCCTTGGTGATCCCATTCCCTTCCACTCCATCTGGGGATCCAAACCCCATTGGCGATAACGGCGCTGCCCTCTCGCCGGGATAGCGCTTGGACCCAGATTTTTTCTTGGTTTCAAAGTGGGAAAATATCCATTCTGATACCATTCTGGAAATACAAATTGATCTTTTTTGGGAATTTGGGGGGTACTATCCACCCTATTTTTGCCAATTTCAGATCGTTTAAAGCAAAGCTCACGGGAAAGTACAGAAAGTGTCCTGCTTTCGAACTAAAAAAAAATGGACCAACGGTGCCAAGAAACAGCACCACTTTGGGCCTAGGCAGGCTGGCCGGAACCCCCGGAAAGCAGCATCCGAACATCCGGAAATCCATCGCTTCAGGAAACTCATCTGTGAATGTGGTAAACCAAATTATAAATCATTAAAAAAATAACCATAAATGGATGGTATAAACCATCCCCAGTAGGTTTACGGCTTGTATAGGTTTATGGCATTGGGCCAAAAAATGAATGGGCATAGATTGTGGATGTCTTTGTCCATTTTGAGAAATCTACCACAACCCCCACCTTCATGACTCAGTTTTTTGCCGGCGTTCTGCATCTCAATTTGCAGGAACTGCTTAGCAGAACCCGCGAAGCCGAGAGTAGCAGTTGACTTTCCCCAAACGGGTATCAAAATGAGGACGTGTCCACCGAAATCGTGAATATGAAGCAGCTAAAATTGAGATCCAACACACAGTAGTGAACAATCTACAACTTCTAGATGAAACACCTCGAAATCGGGAGCGTTTTTCAATGTCCTACTTCCAGATCAACAGCAACCAATTGAAATCTAACTCTTCTGAAGCCGGGCAGATCCGCACGACAAAATTGATCGCCGGATAGCAAACACGACCAGCCATAAAGAAGATGTAGATATGCATAATTTCTGTATACGATGGGTATATTATGGTATATTTACATATTTGTGTATATGTATATGTATATGTATATCTATGTGTATATATATATATGTTAGAAAGAATATGAGCATCAAGTAGATCCGAATGTCCAACCACCAAAAAGCTCAACAGGGATGACACCCATGGGAGATCTAGATCGGAAGCTGCACAGTTCTTGCTGCGCCAGGGGCGTCACCCAGGAAACCCAGACGTGTCTGAAAATGGTGGTACTTGGTGTCTCATCCCACGAATCGTAAGTGGGTTATAACCCCAGTGATTTCAGTGGATTAACCCTACAAAAATCCCATTTATAACTGGGGTTATAACCCACTTACTAAGGCCCCCCAGTTATAAGTTGGTTATAAGCTCCAGTAACTATAGTTGTAAGTACCATAAACCATAGTGAAATTGGAGTTATAAACCAACTTGGCTATCTTGGGGGCCTCACATTGTGGTATACCTCCAAAATGGTGTTCAAGAAGGGGAAGATGGTGATTAACTGATTCACATTAACCATCAAATTTTTAGGAGTAGCCTATTTTTGAACACGCAAAAGCCATCCTTTGTTTGGGATTCTATGGAATGTTTTTACCAGGACCGATCCCTTGGCCATCCTTGGCCGATAGATGATAGGATCTATCATGATGATAATCTCTGTGTTCAAAAGCAATTCCTTGGCAGACACAATTTCCAGATCCCAAAAATTGCATGGAAAAATCAGGGTCAGTTTTTGGAAATTGCTAAATTTTGAGGATCCCACTTTTTGCTCGCTGGTTGATAGCTATGTCTGTCAACGATGGGTTGGTGAACACGATCGTAATTAGGTTGCTAGAAGGCTATTTCATCACCAATCAACACAGGTGTTAGGTTCCATGATGGTTCCATGTTAGTTGTAGTTTGAAGGGGAACTAAATATTATAGCGCTCTTTCAAGCCATCTGTTGAGGACACTCCCATGCTTGCCAGAAAAGCGTACCATGTGTTACTCAGAAGGAATATGCCAATCAAGATTTGCAGGGTTCTTATATCATCTTCTGTAGATTCGTAGATTTCTTCATCAACACCATCGGAAGATTGACCAAGAATACTGTCAACCCCGGATTAATAAAACATGGTTTATTAAATAGGGGGGTACCCCTCCAATAGTCATAATATGATACTTAAATGGTACCCTCCCAATTCAACAATCGTTTGGGGTTTATTAATCCGGGGTTGACATTACTGTGAAATCTGTGAATGTGTCAAGCTTCTGTAACTCGCCACTTGGATTCCGTTCCCGCAGCGACGACCCCACCGGTGTCACCCACCGGTCACTCTCGACTGGTTCCATTGGCTTTTCGCCATCTCTCACGAGCTTCCTGCAGGGCCAATCAGGCACGCATGGTGGTAGCTTCAAAGTCAAATCCTGCTAGAACTCCCGAAAATTGACCAAATCAATGGAGGCTTTAAATGGAAAATCAACTGTCATACTGTAAAACACAACATAAATGGTGGATTTTGTCCCGCGTTTGACACCAGAGGCGATCCCAATTTTGTCACCGAAACATCTGTGATTCACTTCCCTCTCCCGGATTCAAGGACCGAACCGGTCACCAACAAACGCAGGGGTTTAACAAAAGTTCTGAACGTCACCAGTAGGGATTGGTGGCGAACTACCCACGAATCGTAAGTGGGTTCGTTCACCCCAGTGATTTCAGTGGATTAACCCTACAAAAATCCCATTTATAACTGCAGGATGGTGCCCCCCAGTTATAAGTTGGTTTATAAACCCCATGAATACTATAGTTATATCTGCCATAAACCATAGTTATTGGAGTTATAAACCAACTTAGCTAACGAACTGGGGCACCACCTTGTGGGGTTATAACCCACTTCCGATTCGTGGGTAGTTCGCCACCAAGTAGGGCTTGGTGGCTCCACCACATTCCCAAATCACGGTGAAAAACGGGTCAAAATCTAGGGCCCCCAGCAAGCGAGTCGCGTGCGAAAAACAAAAAAAGGTGGCGTTTCATTAACTCTGGTTTCTGGTAGATACAACTAGAGTTACTCTCTGGTAATTTGTTACATAGCTATTGAAAATTGCCATAGAAATAGTGGATTTTCCCATTAATCATGGTGATTTTCCAGTTCGCTATGCTAAATTACCAGAGGGTATTTCTGGTAGATACAATTAGAGTGATATAAAATGGAGGTTTTCTAAAAAAACTATGGTTTCCCATTTCACTATGGTTTATGGCAGATATAACTATAGTATTCATGGGGTTTATTAATAAACCAACAAACATCACTGGGGCCCATCCTCTGGGGCACCCTTTCTGTGGGGATCTCTGCTGACTCCCACGCTTTGACGCGCCGACGCGCCGACTCCTGCTGCCACTGCTGGCGCATCTGTTGCTCGTGTCGATGTCGACTGTTGGCCGTCCAACCTCTCCATGACCTTCATTGAAATAGCAACGGTACCTGTTATGAGATGTTTTTTTGGTCAAAAGCCTGGTACCCGGATGGTACACCCATGAGTATAGCTGTTTTTTCTTGGATGTTTGTTTCCCCAAAATATGGAAATAATAGGTGTTGAATGGTTGTGAACCATCCCCAAATACCAGATCTCGCCAGGACACTGCCACACAAATCCGTCGGCCGACTCCTGGAACATTTTTGTCGACGTCGCGGGTGACGTCGCAGGTGGGGATGCACAAAAACACATATTGGTCGGACCGGACTTCAAACAGATGCGGTGCCTCAAACTTGATTTACATTTAAAAAAAAAGAAGTTCATCCAAATATGATGCAATGTGAGGCCCCCCAGTTATAAGTTGGTTTATAAGCCCCAGTATCTATAGTTATAAGTACCATAAACCATAGTTATTGGAGTTATAAACTAACTTAGCTAACTATGGGGCCTCACATTGTGGGATATTAATTAGTGGGACGTAAATCTGATATAACAGAATTTTGGGTGTGTCGTTCATCAACATATGATATATTTGCTGATGAATTTCGCATGAAGAACCGGTACCTCTCCATACAGACCAACTTGGCTCAGTAGGCACCACATATCAACCTAGTTAAGTATATCATATCTACCATAAAGAATCCTCAAACAAAACTAGTTCACCTACTTTCTTGCAGGGACTACTGCCATTTTTTGACTACATAGGCCTAGGGTCCCAACCATTTTGGATGAAAATCTGAATTACTGTACCAACCAGTTGGCAGCACTTAAATCCACCATGCTTGGTACGGGCCCCCATATGGCCCCATATCCTCACTTGTAGAGCTATTACAATATTTATACCCACCTCATGATGAACCATGTTAAACCCATATTAACCACCATGTTAAACCATTTTTACCCCATATTAGCCATGCTTAAGATGTGGGTATTATGAATACTATACATATATATAATGGGATGATGAATATCTAATAATCAGCTTTTAATTACTTGGTACATTAACTGCATGATCCTAAACCATTAACCCCATCATCCAATGAGTAAATCAGCTAAATAGTGGATGTTGATCAACTCATAACATGGTCCGTCTGTGATCGTCCACGAAAATAGCATGTCATCTGGTTGGTGGTTGAGCCCTACCCCTCTGAAAAATATGAGTTCGTCAGTTAGGATGATGACATTCCCAATGTATATGGAAAGTCATAAAATTCCATGGTTCCAGTCACCACCAACCAGATATAATAAGTGGCTTTGGAGGTTAATGAAGTTAATACCCATACTAATCCTTGGATTCCATAGGTACCCCCACCATTTTAGGAAGCCCCTAGGCCCTAACCATTGTAGTCATGGTCAATCTTTGATCGTTCATTCATAGCAAAAGACTCAAGGATCAACTTTTCCATCCAGTCGGCTAGGGATGAAATGGTGATCCTTTAGCGGTGCAAAGCCCTCATGCTCTGCTGATAGTACTGATTAGCACATGATCTACGGAAAATTTATCATGATACCCCAAGGATAAATCAAGATAAATCACTTAGCTGATAGCCATAGTTGCCCTAGGCTAAACCTTTAGATAGATGCGGAAAACATTGGCAAACCATGGAAAACCCATAGTTTCCCCATGGTTTCGTCGTCTACAAATGGTGGTGAGTACCCACCATTCGCTCCTCGGTGTGGCCCAGCAAGAGCGAGCTGCCCAGCAGTCGCTGTTGGCCCAGTTGCTCCCGGGTCGTCCTGGAAGGTAGGCAGCTGGGATGGTGAAGAACTGTTCTTTTGGGATATCTCACTGGGAACATACAAAAAAACTATAGAAAATCACGATTTTTAAAGGGTAAATCCACTATAAATCACAAGTTTCAATAGCGAACTGTTAAATTACCAGAGGCTATTCCGATGTTTTGAGAAAATGATGACTGGTTGGTGGTGCAATAACCATCTTAAAAAATATGAAAGTCAATAGGAAGGATTATCCCATATATTATGGAAAATAAAAGCCATGTTCCAAACCACCGACCAGAAAATCTTCACCGGAAAGCCTGATGAACTCATTTCATGCGGAAAAACGAGATGGTTAACCCGGTGAAGTTTTTCCACCAATCCAGTGAGAGATATGATAGGGATATAAATATGATTATGGTATACATGATAATGAAAAATTCTGCAACATGGAACTGCTTTTTATGATAGGGTGTATCTTATAAAGAATTGGATACGCATGTATCATATATCCATTTTCATTTTTTGTATTTATATTGTTTCATTTTTTGTATTTATATTGATATGATGATGAATATAAGAGAAATAAATAAATAAATGAATATATATATATATATAAATAAATAAAAATAAAGAAATAAATAAATAAAGAAATAACTAAATAAATAAAAATATATATATAGATCAATAATAAATAAATAAAGAAAGAAAGAAAGAAATATATATAAATCAATAATAAATAAAGAAAGAAAGAAAGAAAGAAATATATATATATATAAATCAATAATAAATAAATAAATAAATAAAGAAAGAAAGAAAGAAAGATATATATATATATATAAATCAATAATAAATAAAGAAAGAAATAAATATATTATATATATATATATATAAATCAGTAATAAATAAATAAAGAAAGAAAGAAATAAATATATATATATATATAAATCAATAATAAATAAATAAATAAGGAAAGAAAGAAAGAAAGAAAGAAATACTGGGAAATGATTCACCAATTCTCCAAGAAATCCGATGCGCGCTCCTCACTTCCTCACTGCGAGCCTCAGCATATGCCTTGAACCACCTGCGGTTTTTTGGCTCAGGCTGGTGGTGGGAATGGGTGATCTTACCCTTGGTATTTCAAACATGATTTACCCTCTGGTAAACTAACATAACTATGGAAAATCACCATTTTTAATGGGAAAATCCACTATTAATGGCCATTTTCAATAGCTACGTTAAATTACCAGAGGGTAAAGATCCATCATCCATTTCCATCCGTAAGATATATAGAGAGTTCGCTATGGAAAATTACCGTCTCTAGTGGGTAGATCTATATTGTAAATGGGCCGTGCTTCATGGCAAACAGTTCAATTACTAGAGGTAAAGTTTGGGTTGAAAAATGAAAATGCATAAACAAAATCGATAATTCTATACATGTATATACACATAATTGGGGTGCCCTGTCGTGAGTGGGATCTATCTAACAAGTAAAGTGATAAGGTAACAATCACCCACAATAATACAACGTTGAATATTTCTTACCTCATTACAATTGACCCAAACAGAGGGTCAACATTGGACCATGTGACCCTGTCCCGAGAGCCAGGCCTCGTTCGAGCGTCTTCTTGGCATTCTCTGACGCCGCTGATGGACTTCTGCTGTAGCTTCTCCAGGAGTGGAGACACTGAGCCTTGGGGGTTCGCAATTTGGATCCACACATCATCTGGTTGGTGGTTTTAACCATCTTGAAAAATATTAATCAATGGGACGGATTATCCCATATATTATGGAAAATAAATTACTTTACTTCGTGTGATCCCCACCGTGACATTTTTACATTTTCTTACTGGCAAATCTTCTGGCATTCTATCTGACATATCTTCTGGCATTCTATCT
>Ga0126342_10005712_pt1:0-17500 | contig 21840 bp, 19 predicted proteins | sample Cyp1metagenome_FD_92528 | JGI IMG/M metagenome (GOLD analysis project Ga0126342, IMG submission 92528) | Coral microbial communities from Lord Howe Island, Old Settlement Bay, Australia - Cyphastrea 1 metagenome | ecosystem: Host-associated > Invertebrates > Cnidaria > Coral ... | reverse complement strand
AATGAAATTCAGCCATGCTTTTTCCAACAGAGAGAGGATTGCACCACAGCAGACCCACAATATCCCACAATTACAGAATCTTGGAAAAAGGGCCAATCCTATCCAATCCTTGTCTCGAAAAGAGCCCAGACTAGGAGGCAATGTCAATAAAGGAAGGCGCACGCAGAAGTCTAGACTGGAAAACATATGGGGATTGTGGACAGTGGCAACTCTTTCAAAGATTTGTTCAAAGATTTTTCGCGCACAAGAATCAGCATTGAAACTTTCCAAAGGGACGGACACTACACCATATGATAAGACTAAGGTGAAGGAAGTGAAACAAATACAAAGACCCAATCTCAGACTGGAAACCAGTTTAGCAGTTTTTTCAGAGACAGGCCAGAGACTGAGACACATCCAAGAAAAGCTGCAGAAGATATGGATGAGGTTTGCAGGGACAAACACGCAAACAAATTGCTAAACATAAGAATAAAAACAACAGCTTCAGAATCAAGAGTAAGTAACATGTTTGAAAAAACTTAGTCAGTGCCAAGCTGCTAAGATCCTTGAAGCCATGCTTTTGAGACAACTTTGCCCCAGCCTTGGTTGCGTTCTTTCCAACAGAGCAGAAGTGCACAAATGGTGGAAAATGGGTTTGTCTGCCTGTCTGCAAATAGGGTACCCCAATTCCAACAAGTTATGATGATTTTCCATTTTCCCATTAAAATAGCAAGTTCGGCACCCCCCCCTGTTTTTGGACAAACCCAAGTCAAGTCCAGCAAGCCTTTTTGCAGAGCCAAGAGTCTTGGCTCCTGTCATGACTGGAACTTCCTGGGATCTGAAAGGGCTGGACTTGAGTTTTTCTATCTGTCTGAACCTGTGAAGTTGTGAATCTAAACTTCCTGTTGTACAGTCTTCTAATGTCAAATAAGAAGCCTTTCACCCCATTGTCCGTAAAGTCAAGGATGTCGACATTTGACGGTGGGGCGGACAGCACCAGGAGCATGCTCCAGCCAAACCTTGCTGAAACATGTGAAACCACTGAAACCACATTGATCTTTGCAAGAAAAGTGACTCAGAGTGAAATGATCAGAGCCAAGGCACCCGTGCCCCAGTTGTTCAGCAAGATGTGCAATGACAGCGTTGTCCCCGATAAAGGAAAACTGCTGCTGCAAGTTCTTCGGGATTGAGGACTCGGCAGCGCTCGATTCAGAAAAGGAAAATTCAGAATGCCTAAAGTCTTGGGGTCGGAGGCCATTCACCACCCACATTTCTTCCAGAAATGCGCACACTATCAAACACAAATCTGAAGTTAGCCTTTCTCCAGGTATTGAACTCATTGAGACAACCACCAAGTTCGAATTGAATTCGTCACAACTCACAAGCAACTGCTACAGGATGAATTTCAGGCGAGAACTCTGTTGTTCTTCCAAAAGTCCTCGAGCATCAATGCCTGATACACGCTTTGAAAGCTAGAAACAGTCTGCTCTCTGTCAACATCTTCAAGGTCTTTCATATGTCTGTGTTTCTATGATGACAAGTGCGGATGGCAGTCGGACGGCTCGGACGGCCCGGACGGCACTCAGACGGCCTTCTTCAAATGGCATTGGTAGAACTCCTCTTGACTGACTGATTTGATTGAAGCACAAGTGAAGGAGTCCAAGCCCGCTTTGACGTACAGTTCATCTGCTCCATTCAAAGGAGCAAAGTGAAGCCCCGAAAAGCGCAGTCTGACTCCAACTCGTGTCTTCTCCCATGAGATTTGAAGCTTGGGTCCAAGGAGGATCCGAAGCCATATCCGAAACTCGGGCAGGAAGTCGCCAACCGCCCCACCACCAGCAATTCGAAACTTGGCAACATGGCGCTTTGAGTCATAGTTGCTGTCCGTCAGCAGTTTGCTCTGCTGTAGACCTTTCAGAAAGGCAGAGACCACCAGGGCGGCATCATCTCCCTGCGGCATCGTCTCAAGGTCCGCGACCAACGCGTCAATGGTCTCAATGGTGGCGGTTTTGCTTTCCCGACGCAGGCCCAGAAATGAGATTCCTGGACAAACCACGAAGAGTACTAACACCAGCTGCCCCAAACAACGGCGAGTCAAGCGGAGTCTCATGGCTCAATGATGTATCAAACTTGCTCAGCTGGACACTAATTCACTGTGGGGGGTGTCATGATGAAAGTCGCTCAGTCAGAGACTGGATAGAGTTGGCTGATGATGAAGCATGCTGCGCCACTGCAGTGTCCCTTCTGTGTTGCCTGTTGTAATGATGTCACTCATGACCCATATCCGATCGGACGCTGGACCCACAGAACAAAATGACTTGCTGCCGCTATGACCCTTGCCAGCAATGGACTTCACAAGTACAATCTTACAATATCTTACAATGAAGCCAGACATTCAGCAAGATCTCTCAGGGCTGGTCCAACATTGCAGGCAGCAGCTGGAGCTCCAAAGTCAAATTCTTCAGCAGCGCCTTCAGATCAAAACAAATGAAACGCCAGCCTGTAGCCTGTAAACAGTAAACATGTGAAAGCGTGTGAAAGCATCTGCATCTGCAAATCAAAAGTTGGAAAACAACCACAGGTGCCTGAATGATCCATGTCAACATCTTCATCTGGTTGAGAGGCCTCAAGGAATCTTCACAGTGCAATTGTGTGCATTTGGACTTGCCATGACTTGCCACCAGTTCTGGGAAGCATACTGAGACCTTGAAACCGCCAAAGTCAAGGAAGTTCTCCTTGTCTGCTTGTAAGTTGGATATAGTTGAACTCAGTAGTTCAAGTATGTTCAAGTCCAAGTCAAGAAATTCCAGCACGACTATATAGTTACATGTCACAAGTTACAAGCAACAGAACTGGTTTGATCTGTCCTTCACACATCTGCGATGTTGTTTGACCTCGGCAAACGATCAACGTATCATATGTTCAACACTTCGTCAGCTTCTTGCACCGCTACTTACGTAATTTCGAAGCAAATCCTCAAACTGCTATTTAATCTCGCCTTGACCATTAGTTGTACATGCCCTTCGCTATCAGATCTATCAGCGAAAAAACATCTGAATACAATCGTATGAAGATGCTTGATATGCATAATGGATCGGTGTTTTGCAGTCACTCAGTGCTCCTTCCCGTTCGACGTTGCAACCTACATACATTGTATTCCATACTTCGAAAAAACAATGCAAAAACACTGAGGAACGGGCCCAAGCAAATCCATCTGCACCGAAGGACTCTCGTAAAAGCCTCCTGCTTTCATCATTCAAGCCTTCAAATACCTCCGTTTCAAGTTGCTGGAGCAAGTATCGCAGGATAGCCTTCTGTGCTGATGTCAGCCCACCCGAGTTCTCGTCCTCCGTTTCCATCTGGTACTTTGCGATGCACTCAGTATCCACCAGTTGGTTTCCAAGTCCAAGGCTGTCAACCAACGTCATGCAGCCGCCATGTAAATACATCTCAACTGCTTTGCGAAAGCTTTCAGAGTCGGCCCCAGCTGTACTGGCTGTACTGGCTGTACTGGCTGTACTGTGGACAAAGGCCGACCAAGCCAGCACTTCTCGAATGCTCAACGGATGAAGAACTCGTTCATTGAACCAAGTCACACAATTGAGCATCGGCCTGGCAAGCTGAGACCATGGAAGTTGGCTCGCAACCAGATCCTCTGCTTCCTTGGTGGAGAAGTCGATGGAATCAACCCAAATCTCAGTGAAGCGATTGCGCAAAGCGGGAGAAAGCTCTCGTTTTCCAAAGTCACCACCTGGGTTCATGGTGGCAAAAAGGCGAAAGCTTGGCAACGCACGAATCACTTCAAGATCTCGGCCCGTAAGGGGTTTCTCAGCAAGCAGCAAGGAATGTTCGGGCTCCAGTACGGAGTTCAACCTTTCCAACACAGAATCTTCAGCCAAGGAGATCTCATCCACAAGAAAGCCACCCCCACAGCGCATCGCTTCCACCAAAGCTCCATCTGCCCACTCGAAAATTCGGTCATAGTCAGAACAAAGGCTACTCAATTGGGTGGCCACGGTCAGCAAACCGCCTTGGGCTTTGGATGCATCCAAGCGAGGTCGCTTTGTGGCCCGGACTTCAGAATCCGTCTCGGAGCCGAAAGCATTCTTGGCCAACGCTGACCGGAGAGCCTGACCCAAAATCTTGGGATTTCCCATTCCTCTGGCAGCAGCTTTCACTTCAGTGTTCAGCTTGTCTAGAGTCTGGACCATTGATGCATCACCACGGTCCATGCTGGTCAGTTCAGGCTCCAACTTTTTGGCTGTTTCGCAAATGGCATTAAACACAGCATCTCGGCCACGGACAGGACGCAGGGAGCCAATAAAATCCGACGTTTCGGTCTGTTGGTGGCAGTTCAAAGTTCGCAGCCTCCTTTGAGGCAGTCCCTCTTCCACCAATGCCCAGGAGATCAACTGACATGCCATAGTTTTTCCACCACCTGTTTCTCCGACAAGAAGGGCTGGCTCACCTGATTGCACACAGCGACCAATGAGAGCCACCATTCGGCAAAAGGCAGGTGTCCAAACAACTTCCCCTACCCCAACAGGCGGCTGCTCACCTGCTTTCAACTTTGCCGTGACACGGGCTTTAGCCTCTAGAACAAATGAATCTTTGGCATAGTCCACCTGCAGAGATTTTACTCCGCTGCAATGCTTCTGCAACGATTTACGGACCACTTCGCGCTCCTCGTCCTTGCGTAGCCTTTCTGCAAGCAGCGCCCAACCCTCAACGGCAAGCTCCAAGTAGGAGCTCGGTCTTCTGTCCCCCCATCTCAGAAGGTCACGCACCGTCATAAAGCTTTGTTTGCCCAGGAAAACTGCCGATTGGTTTCGATGCGACTGCAAGTCTTGGTAAACTGCAAGCATTACCTTCACATACGATGGGGGAACCTGACAGCGTTTGTGCAGAACGACGGCGAGTTCTTCCATAGGCAGTTCGCTCACAAAAACTTCAGTGAAACGATTTCGAAACGCTCGCGACAACAGTTTGCGACCGCCATAGTTGGCTCCGGCTGGATTCTGTGTGGCAAAGACCATAAACTCCTCGTGGGGCTTCACAGTGCTGCCAGTGTCTGGGATGTACAGTTCTCGATTGTCATCCAACAAACGGTTCAGCGCTTCCAAAACCTCACTGGGAGCCAGGTTCAACTCATCAAGGACAACCCAATGACCTGCCCTTGCAGCCCTCACCAGAACACCCTCTTGAAATACCAGTTGCCCAGTGTCAGGATCACTCACATACTGGCCCACGTACTCTTGCAAGTCTGTGTGCTCATGATTGTTGATGCGCACAAACTCGTGCCCAGTCAAGTGTGCCAGAAACTTTACCAGCGAGGTCTTTCCAGCGGAGGTGGGCCCTTCCAAGAGAATGGGAAATCGGCCACCACTTAGCATGCGCGCAATGTTGTGCAGATTTCGACGGACAGAATCTGTGATCACGAAGTCTTTGTGTGCACCGTCTGTGTCGATCTTTTGAGGACCTGCTTTGATCCAGTAGCCTTCCACATTGATCCAACTCTGGTCTGGGTCCATTTTGACCGCGGCTGTCGAAGATGTTCCAGCCTACAGAGTTTCCGATGAAACGCACATGTACTGGACAAAAAATTGATCCAAAGGTTGCAACCATTTGACAAGTACACTCAGCCAGATTCACCGAAATGCACTTGGCAGCAGTGCCTTCGCACTCTGAACGGGCAGAGATGGTAACACTCCGAGCGCCTGCTACCAGCAAACACATTTGCGAACTTTTGCTAACTTTGAGTGAGCTGATCTAGGTTGCATATTCTTAGCATCGATCAGAGCACACGACTCGACCCAAGCACCTCCTTGATCATGTCTTCAACCACTTTGGAAGATGAAGAGTCGAGCGTCGTTGCCTTGGTGGCCAAACCGACTCCATTTTGCCAATGTCGGTGTCATGTGCTGGACTTCACGTGCCTGCAGACAAAATGCTAGACATGTTACAATATATTCCAAACAAAACTGTAACATGGTATTGTGTCAAATAAAATTTCAGAGTATATGCCAGAAAAGATGTTGAAAATTATTGTTGAAAATTATGTCAAGGCAAATGTCGCAATAAATATATATAATATAATATATGTGTGTCAGACAAAATGTCAGGTCATTTGCCAAAGAAAATATCGCACTATTACTAATTACTATGTGCCAAATAAAATGTCAGGCTATATGACAGAGCAAATGTTGACATGGATGTCAAAGAAAATGTCAGAATATATGTCAGACAAAATGTCAGATTGTGATTATATAGTGCATATCTTTCATCAAAGAAAATTGGTCTCATGCTGCCAAGTGTATGCTGGAATAGTGTCCTCGGTCGTGTTTCATGGAATATACTATATGGAATGACACTTCAAGCTGGTATGTTTGAAGTGAGTTTTGTCTCTGCCAGGGTCATTCTGTCAAAGAAGCAGACTTGCCAGACTTGCTGGTTTACGTCATGATTTGTCAAAAAAGGATCACTCGAAGCAAAGTAATTTGCGTTTTCTCGCGTGGTGGCTCCATTTGATGCAGTCCCGCGGCCGAAGGGCTGCAGGATGATTGGCATGTTTCCATCAGGAACATGCCTCCATTAGGAACAGTGTTTCCATTAGGAACACGTTCCACAACGCAAGGCCGTAAAAAGTCATTGTACATGAAAGGTGCATGCTGTCAATAATGAAATGCGTGCATATCCCAAGGGCCAACTCAGAACGACAGAAAATATGGGATTGCAAGGCCCAAGAGGACTGCCAACGTAAAGTTCTGCACTGTCGCTGCATTGGGCCGGCCTTGATCTTGGATCTTGGCCTCCTTGCCCGTCACCTCAATGGTACCTGCAAAACCCATAGCAACCAGGGCAGCGGTGATAGCGGTGTTGGTATCTTCCACCGAGACCTCCTCAATTGCAGAGCGGGACTCCTGGGCTTCTTGAGCATTGCGGAAGGTCACCAAGAAAATTGCCTGAAGCTGGACTTGGAGCATCCTCTCGTGGAGGCGTGGAGGAGTCGAGATACCTGAAAGGACAGCATCACTTGTGAGGCCTCCACGCCCATTACCTCAGCAAATCCTTGAATCATGGCATTGGTCACAGTTTCATTCTCTGTGATCGTAGGATCATCCACTGAGAGCGTCAGGGTGGCTTCAACAACGCTGGACCCGGGGTCGCCGGAGTTTTCGGCCAACGTCGTTGTTGCCGCACCTCCCAGCGTCGTGCCGGCGGACGTGCTTGACGTCATGCTGGTCTCACCTGTGACATCGCCTGGCTTTGTAGTGGAACTCACCCTCAAATCCTTCAAGACGCCCAAGATGCTGGGATGAGAAATAGATAGAAATAGAAGAAACAGCCCCTGGGTTGGGGGTGTTAGCTCATGTTCTTGAAGCTTAACACCTGAAAGTTGGAACCATCCTCAGGATGGTAAAGCTCAGGGCCATTGTACATAAAGACAATGGCATCTCCAGTTGCATGCGCATAAGTCTCGTTACTGCACACACGCAAATGCACATGAGGCACCGAGATCCAACTAGTCTCATAGTACGCGGAAGGCGCTTGGACTCGGATCGTCACCCTGCCATCAGTGCCCACCAACTGATTGCCGCCATTGAAGTCTGCAGCGCCATATTTAATTTGGGATAGGCATCTGCCATGCGGCGATAGACAGCACATCCAGCCAAGCTGAGATGTGGATTCCAAGGTGACTCCGACTTCCAAGGCGCCCACCACGCCGGATGCACCGGATTGTCGGGAGGGCGTCAGGTTGCCCAGCAGGTTGCCCAGCATGATTTCGATATATTTCGATGTCATACTGGGCAGGCCCTTCAGAGATGTAGGCGCTGCAAAGGTATGCAGAATTGAGCTCGCAGCCAGCCACTTTATGGTCCCATTCATCACAGTCTCCCCAAATGTGGTTCTCCTAAGCGGAGATGTTCCAAGGTTGGGCTGTTGCCAGCGGGAGCAGCAACACTGCGAGTCGGGCAACCATGGCAACCAAGAAAAGGGAAGGGTTTCAAATCCGCATTCGCGTCCACTATCCTTTCCCCTATTTCTTCACACGCGCTTGAGTCAAAATGGCAAAGGTTGTGCGTCCCATCATTCAAAAGAAACGAACGTAGACTTTGCATCAGTGTTTTTTCAATAGAATGCTTCAGTGCACTGACTGACCGCTGCAAAAAGAAAGTACAGTGCTTCGCCTCTCAGTTCACAGCAAATCCAACGGCTAGTCCTTGTGCCAAGGCCTGTTGAAGCACATATTGGGCCATATCGCATTTGCTTCTCTGCTCATCTCACAAGAAGCGTTTCGCATCCTGCCTGCTTAGCGGGAGTTGCATGATGCCTGACAAACTTCCCCACACAATTTGCAAACTCTATCAGACATTATCAGACATTATCAGATTATATCCCATATTCACAGGATCCAAGAGATCCGGCTGAGATCCATGCGATCGCCGTGCCAAACGCAAGGCAAAGCGCAACGCGCGAGTCAAATTCCGTAGGGAAAAGTATGACACCTGCAAAAAATCATAAAAGGACAAAGTCTGAATCGAGAAATGGGTAAGCCATGGTAAGCCTATGTCCCTTGGCCCCTTAAGTGCGATGTCCCTTTTTGTGCCAATTATTAGACTACAGAGACAGTTGTACAACCCTCCTCTTGTAAGGATGGCACTCGTCCAGCACCATCCAAAAGAACATTTTGACCTTGGCGAGTTGCACAAGAGATAACATGCCATGAACAAACTCAGTTGAGCTGGATGTGCCGTCGCTGTCACATCTATACACTGAATTACACGGATACATCGACTTGACCAGAGCCATTTCAATTCGGGAAGCCGACGGCAAAGTGCCGCAGCTTTTTTGTAGAAGCCTCTCTCTGAGGCAAGTGTTCAGAATCATTTCGTCACAAGCACTGCTTTCAGCCAAATAGGTACCAAGAATGTTGGACCAAAAGCACCATTACGTCGCTAGAAGGAGGCAAAGACAGCAAGACTTATATTGATATTGGTATCATGTTGTATCTATACAGGCGTCAAGAGCGAGAAAAGGTATTGATGAAAAAAGTGGTGAGATTATGTGAGATTGTCCAATAGAATGCGGCATATTTTCAAGCCTACAATGGCATCCACAGGAGGATTTGGCAGCGTCAGTTCCAAATAGCTTCTGACCTTGGTCACAGCCGAGTCGAGACGTGTCCTGTCCGAAAGTTCTCCAGGTCCTGGGCAATTTGTCCCAGATCATCTGCAGTGTGCACCTGACGCTGTGAACGGAGTCAAGCTATTCGAGCTTCAAATCAGAAGTCAACAAACCACAGCTACATACAGCTACGTCATGTTACGTCAGTCTTTCCTTTTTTCTACGAAACGAGCAAAAAGAAGGTGCCTGGCCAGCTGCCTGGATATTCCAGGCGCAGCTTATGTACAGTAGAAAGCTCTGGCACAAGTGAACGGACCGCATATCGATTGAACTGCATGACTGGATAAAATCATTCGACAACTTGTCTTGCAAGAAACCAACAAAGACAATTGCCTTGCAACTGCCCGCGACCCTCCGCACTGTGCGGGGCGGGCCCTTGCCCAACATGAACAAATCACTCATGACCTTGTGGTAACCATGGGGGTCGCAGGCTCATTGCAATGGCAAGTATCATGCGTCCTACGCCCCTTCTCAGACAATAGCCACTGCCCTGGCAAGTCACACAGAGAACACTTGTGCTCCGTTAAGACAGCTTGAGAGATTTTCAGTGATTAACAAAAAGAAAAGAAATCTGCTGAACAGGCTGAACAGGAATCCAGGAATCAGCAGAGAGAAAGTCTTCCTGCTCATGCTGTCTCTCTTCAGTCCAACCATGTCCAACCTGAACCACATGGAGACAGAAAGTATCCCCATGCCACCAAAGATTTGCAGGGCGTAGAAGGTGACTTCAGAAAAGGCCAAGGATGCTCGTTGCCTCAGACGGTGCTGGACTTGGTCATATTCATAAGCAAAAAAATGCATCTCCTAGAGAGTACAGTATTATCAGTATTCAGACTAAGAATGGTGCACATCAATCTGCAGCTCTCGCAAATCTATTTGCAGAATTTCACCTGAAGTTGACAAAGAAAAGTAGCAACAGTTCTCCCCGGTCCCACTAAAAGATCAAACATGCAAAAAAATAATAAAAAGACCTCTATTCCAGACCACCATACTTGGTCTGGAGTCTGGAGAAGTGTTGATATGGTGACATCGAAACATAAGAAGAGTCACGGACAAAGCCATGAATGAGTTCGGAGTAGAGAAGGACCTGTCGTCAGGCCCAAGGCATCCAAGGCAAGGCATCAAGTCTGCTTCGCGTCTGTTTCTTTCACCTCTCTCAGTCTGACTCAGTCTGACTTAGTGAGAGTCTGGACACCTGGTGCAGGAGCAAGTGCAAAGCCACGGCCAAGACACCCTCAAAAAGGGTCAGCGAGGCGAAGTTCGACACTGCCTGGAGTCCAAGCGTTGCTTCTGTCACTGCAAATCAGAAATCAAGAAATCATATGGAAATCATATGGAAATCATATGGAAATCATATGGACATCATATGGACATCATATGAGTCACAAGAGTCAAAAGAGAGGCCTGGAGCCAGCCCAAGAGATTGGCTCGCTCATAGCCATGAGCTGGCCAAGCAATCACAAGCACCAACCCTGGGAAGCAAGGCATGTGTCCACTTTCTTTCTTTGCAAGCTATGGAATCCGAATTGGACTGCGCTCAACGCATGTTTTCACAGGGAAGGTCACAGAATGTGATCATAGCCAATGCACAACTCGTTACAAACAAGGTGCAATATATCAGAATGAAGATCGCGATGTTGGACAGGAGAACACCATAAAGCCTCGGGTTCTGAATTGCTGATGCTCCGGGTTGTTCAGCATGTTGGGATAAGCATAAAGTAGGCTGGATGCAATATGCAAATATCATGTATCATACACTGAAATAAAAATGAAATCCTGTCCACGTGTTGAAATTTGGAGTCGTACTTTTCCATGACTTTAATCTTGGCGGGGGAAACTGATTCGACACCTTGATATCCTGTACTAGCTATCTGCGCTTGGTGAAGGTGGATCTTGCCGTACAGTTTGCCTTTGCCAAAAAAAGGGGAAAATGTTTGAGTGGTTTGAAGAGCCGAGAAGCAGGTACTGCTTCACCATCTGGGGGTCCCATCTGTCTTGGATAGCTTCTGCATATGACTTGAGTTTGTCGAACTTACCAAAGCCTCTTTGCTCTTTCCTTAGATTCGGCACAATCTGACGCTTCAAGTTGTGATCAGCAAGATCTGAATTATGCTTGTCTGCTCTACTTCTTGGAGCAAAGTCACAGTGCCTCTTTCACCACCAGGTCTTTGATCCTGTTCAGAACTCTCACAGAATAACAGCGGTTTCGCAAAAAAAATAAAGCTGTACTAAACCGCAAAAAGCCACACTCACATGTTGCAAAAAATCCTGATGATATGCTGGGAAACTACAGTAGGAACTGCTTTTGGCACACTTGCCAAATCCATTGCACCGTCACTAAGTTGCAAAGCTTGTAACTGGGTGTCATGGCTTCTGGTGCTCGTTGCGAAAGATCTGCTTGGTCATGTCGCCAAATCTATACCTAAGCACGGGGAAGTTGCACAGCTTCCTGCAACAAATGCAGCCAAGCACAAAGGTTTCGGCTGTCCCTGAACTCGACTGCATTCACACTCCTGGAGGCAGATTTTGGCACCAAATGGCACCAGTGTGAAAAAAAAAACGGAAATCTGGATCGTCACAAGCATCGGCACTCCATGGCACTCCTCACAGGGCTTTAGCAGGAGCTCCGCCTTGCAGTGCTCCGCCTGGTTTGCACCAAGGCCAATGTGACACCTCAGACCGCTCAGCGAGCGCTGCACTTCCCACACGACGCACACGATGCAGTACAGCGTTCGCACCTCATCTTGCAAGGCCCGCTACATTCGAAACCGCTTCCAACCTTGGCAGCAGGATCCTGCGAAATAACTGCTCTCTGGTTTTTTGAACTCCGTCTTGATGAGTTGCACTCTGGACTGCCAACTTAGATCACCACCAGAACACCCTTGCAGTTGCTGCACCAAGTGGGTACCAGGAAGACCTGCGCTGCAAAATGCTGCCGTAGCTGTCATGAGCAAGTGAAGACAGCATTCTGAGAAGCTCAAAAAAAATCCGAGAACCCTAAGCATCCCAAGCTGCACATCAAACCCAAACAGGCCTTTGGTTTGAGGTTGTGTGCCTGCAGTGGTGACTTTGTTGGACTGAATGCCGACCTTGGCAAGCTGCCGGAGTGGATCAGTGGATGTGACTGGACAAGATACTATCTACAAACTACAGAGGCTCCAGCATTTCTCCGCTCTTCAAAGACCTTCAAACCTCTGTCAAAAAGGTGCTGACAAAGTGTGGGCACTCTGACACTTGAGGAATCCAACCAAAGTTTCTTTGGAAGCATTCTGTATGCTGGGTACAAGGCACAGGTCGGGAGGAAAAATATTGCGTCAGCAAGCTTGAAACCAGGAGCCAAAGAGGCTGCAACGTGAATCGATCAAATCCTTCGGACCATGTCTGAGGCCACTTGTGGGCGATCTGACAGGACAAGGCGGAAAAGGAACGCACCAAAAAAACTGTCCGTTGGGCATGTCCGGCTCGAATCTGCCTCGTCCACAAAGATTTCAGTGAAGCGACCACGGATTCCAGGAGGAAGCTCCTTGCAGCAAACGTGCGCTAAGCCGCGATGCAAATCTTCATGCCAGAAAACAAGTATATGCTTGTAAACAAAGGTACATTGTGTGCATTGTGTGCGTTGTGTAGATTGTGTGCATGTACACACCCGCTTGCAAAATATCTTGATCTCGGGACCTTTACTATAGTTCATCGCATTGTACTGCGTTGCATCGGGTGCCAAATCGAATGGTGGCGTTGTAGCGCAGGTCATGCAAGTGCATGCCATATGGATATGCAATGTAGGTCCTGTTGCAGTTCTTGGTGCTACTCTATATCCCATTCCGTTCCTTGAAATGGTAGCATTCACCATTCACCATGCAACATTGCTGTGCCTTTGTCTATGCATTACCTTTCCATACCTTTCCATGCATATGTGCATTGGCTGACCTTCATATCGGCAGTAGCATTGGCGCAATATCACCCTGTAACATTCCAGTACATCCCTTCACGATACATTGCATTGCATGGATGGAAGGGGGATTGGTTCGCTGTCAATTGCCGGTTTGTTGAGTACGTGAAGATTCGATTCCATCATATTCCATCCATGTTTTGCTCCAAGCACATTCAGCACTTGCCAGTTCTGATAGTACGAAATGGCTGTATTGCCTGGTGCCTAGGTGTAAGGGTAAGGTTGGAAGCCCAGTCCTTTTTGCCAGCAGCCTGCCCGGCTCTTGCGCCAGGAGGAGCCTGGGCCTCTGCCGTGGAAATCACTACCATTCACTACCTCCGCATAGTCTCTGTCAACAGATGCAGTGCGCTAATATGATATATAACATTAAAATCAATGTGGTTTCCGAATGATTGTTAATGTATATGCCAGGCACTTCTGGAGTTGCAAGACAGTCATTGTAAAGAATGAAATAAAATTTGTTTTGGCCTGATCACCGGACTCAATCTCTTCCGGTGGAGGTGGCCTGGCCGAAAAATGAAACTCATCATCAACCTTTGCTTTTGCCAACGTGGGCAACGTGGGCAACGTGGGCTATGGCGCTATCTATCTATTTCATTCTATGTCTATTTCTCTGACACTGCCATGATGCCCAATGCTCGTGGATGAACAATACTGAGGCGGCAGGACAAGCGAGGCCTAGGAAGCTGTCTCACACTGTCAACGCTATCAGAAAATGTCAGAACCAGCATGAACCAGCTACATCCAATGCCTCCCCTCCCTTCACTGCTTTCGTGGCCTTCCAAGGTCGGGCTCCAGACGGATTCATGCAGGCGAAGAGCCTGAAATCTGCGTGAGGCCTCAAGAAAGCTTCAAATCCCTAAGGCTGATGGTTTGCAAGTCAAACACAAACACTCGGCAATGTGGCAATAGAAAGAAGGTGCTGTGCGAATTCTATAGATGGGAGCAAAAGCCTGCAGTGCTCGGTCTACTGAGCATGGAAGAAGAGTAGTTTTCATGCCCGGCTCTGTTGGAGCTTTATTCTTGGGATCTACATTTGTGCTCTTGCTGATATTTGCATTTCACGCATTTCACCAACGGAAGACACAAGCGATATCAGTTGCCCACTTGCTACAACTTATCAAGATTGGTTGGTATTCTGTTTTTTCCCTTGTTTGCAGCCTCTCTTCCCATTACTGTGGAACGCTGAAAGGAATGCAAGTCCATTTTGCTTTGATTTGCTTTGCCCCACCAGGAGAATCCAAGTGGTCAAAACCAGCGACTGGGCCTCCCTGCACGACTTGCTCGTTGCCAGACTCAGGCAGTGCCAAATGGGTCCCTGACCTCTGAGTATACTACACCCCCTGCATCAAGCACCCTCGATTTGGAATGGGTTTCCCTCTGGATTCAAAATAATTCAAACTACAGTAGGGTGAAGGATTAGTCAAAATACAAAGCATCAAAGACTTACCACAGCAGGAATAGGTCCCAGGTAGAAAATTGGCCCAACAGCTACAAAATGAAAATTGGAACAAAACCTGCTGAGATCTGAGGCAAGTTCGATCGCTCAATCAAACCCTGGATGCGCTGCAAGAGATCTGAGGGAGCTAAGTTGATCTCATCCAGGACCTCACAGGTGACGGAGCATTCAAAGGGATCGAACTGTTTTGGGAAAGAACAAGAAATTGCAAATCCAAAACAGAACAAGAAAGCACACCAGTGCCCAGTGCTAGATTTGCAAGCAAGACTTGATATTATGCAAATTAGGAACTTGTGTACTAAGTTCACGGCAACCCACGCACCCGAGCGCAAAGCCTGCTATGATTCAAACGAAGTGGGCTAAAATCAATCAATATCAATCAATAATCAAAAGGATTCAAAAGGTGTGTTTTCAGTGTCTATGCACTGTGGGCCTGCACTAGGAGCCCTTCTTTGAACTCAAACTTTGGAGCGGAACCTGCTGCGGTGACCTTGGCGATGAATTGCAGGAACTCAGAGTAACATTGTGATATCAATATAGCGACTCCACATGCACGGAGTCAGAGAGTGTGAACGAACAAAGTGCTTACAGCATCTCACAGCATTCATGTCCTGAGGGTTGGACAGTGCTAGCTTTGCCGTGCAAAGAGAAGACTCGCTCCCACCTTAGCACATCTCAGCAGCACCCGTTTTGAATTCAACGAAGTCAACGTGAATGCCAGTTGGATGCCTGAGCTTTGTACTCCAAAGCGAGCTGAGTGCCCTTGACGCCCTTTGATGCTTGCGATACCTACACCAAAAGCATCCAAAAGCTGTCAAATCCGAAGTGAGGAAGTTCAGAGGAGTGAGTAATTTCCTGTATATTGATTGTGTGGGATAGCAGTCGGTAGCATGAATAGGTTCCCAGACCGGATCACAAAGAGTCTGCTGAGCCTCGCAGCACGGTCAAGTCATTGGCAGCAGAGAGCCAAATCTGCCGTGCCTTGCTGATGGTACTCCCCACATTGTGCAGGACTGCAGCCTTGCAACGACTGCAACGATGTGCCACGAAGGACGCTACGCGTGCGAAGGACTCCAAGGACTCTTGGAGTGTACCAGGGTCTATCGTTGCTGCATGTTTCTTCAGGGCCCCACCCATCGCCGAGCAATGAAGTCCCCGCGAAGCTTCTCTAAAAGCTTGGCCTTGCCAAGCTCGTGCCAGATGTATCCACTGCATCTACTGCATCCGCCCTAAAATTTGCCATGTAAGAGGCATGCGCCAAACCAGGGCATCACTCGGCATCAGACATTCTTCCGTCGGGAGAAGGACTTCTCGAACACGGCGCAGAAGCTCTCAACCTGTTCACAAGAACCCCTAACTAAACTTCAAACTGTTTTTTCGCTTTGTGGATGAAATCTGATGAATTGTTGAAGGCTTTGACAGACTCTGGTCATCCGAGGACACACTTCGTGGTCCAAGGTTCTCACAAGCTCCGACATCAGCTGCATGACATTGTCCTTGCAGATTCTACAGGACATCAGCTGCATGACATTGTCCTTGCAGATTCTACAGTAGTGAGTAAAAGGCTGTGAGGCAAAGCTTGGTCAAACTACCTCAGTCCGGGGCCACAGGTCGAAATCCACCAATGAGCTCAGTGCTGTCGCTCTGCTCATTGAAGTTGTACACCAAAACCTCCCGGAAATGCAGCGGTAGCTTTCACTGAAAGCTGAAGTGATGGAATGCACTAAACTCAGACCTGCCAGCCTGGATCCCATCAGCAAAGGGAGTTTGAGAACATCTTGTGAAGATTCTAGAGGTGTAATTGGTTGGTGAGCATCCCTTGTAACTTATATCCTAATGCTAAATCATGCTTCAGACTTCGCACGAGCATCTACCCTTGACATCCAGAAGCCACCGAACCTTACAAATGCTCTACATTCCTACCTCCACAACACTTGTTCTGAAAGTATCTGGGAGAGCCACAATAGCCACAGGCAAGTCGAGCCTCACGGCCCAAGAGTCGCCCAATGTGCTGCACTACTGAAGTCTTGCCAGTCCCAGTGTCGCCTTAGCCCCAAAGATCCCCCATGTACTTTAGACTTTAGAGATTTCCCGCCACGGTGATCACAGTGTGCAGAAAGTGCTCAGGTTTTGCTTTCATGCCTAAGAATCCCACCAACAAGAAGTGCAGGCTCATCATTGCGGATAGCTGATGCCAACGCCTTCAAGGAAGCTCATCTGGGAAATGGAAAAAATGTGTTTTTCTTGCATTCCTGACTAGAAATAAGCTTCGGTGGTATCCCCAACAGCCGCAATGTTTTTTTTTACAAATATTTCTGAAGCGTGCTGCCAAGCCAAGCGCTGGAAACACCTCAGCCTGCTCCAAAGCCTCCCAGACCTTCTCCGGAACCTTCTCCGGAACCTTCTCCGGAACCCTGTTGAACCTGACCTGCCTCTGCACAAAGCCTCCCGGAACCTTTTCCGGAACCTCCTTCTCCGGAACTCTGTTGAACCTGACCTGCCTCTGCACCAAACCCTCCCAGACCTTCTCCGGAACCTTCTCCGAAACGGCTCTCCACCAAAGCGTCCCAGGCCTTCTCCGGAACCTTTTACGGAACCCGTTGAACCTGACTTGGCTTTGCACCAAGGCTTCCTGGAACCTTCTCCGGAACCTTCTCCCGAACCCTGTTGAACCTGACCTGACTCTGCACCAAAGCCTCCCAGACCTTCGCCGGAACCTTCTCCGGAACCTTCTCCGGAACCTTCTCCGGAACCTTCTCCAGAACCCTGTTGAACCTGACTTGGCTTTGCCCCAAGGCTTCCCGGGAACCTTCTCCGCATCCCTGTTGAACCTGACCTGGCTCTGCATCAAAGCCTCCCAGCTTCTCCGGAACCTTCTCCGGAACCCTGTTGAACCTGACCTGTCTCTCACACCTTCTCCGGAACCT
>Ga0126342_10005711_pt1 | contig 21841 bp, 19 predicted proteins | sample Cyp1metagenome_FD_92528 | JGI IMG/M metagenome (GOLD analysis project Ga0126342, IMG submission 92528) | Coral microbial communities from Lord Howe Island, Old Settlement Bay, Australia - Cyphastrea 1 metagenome | ecosystem: Host-associated > Invertebrates > Cnidaria > Coral ... | reverse complement strand
TGTCTACTGTAGGACATGGCATGCAGTTTGGACGACCGTTCATAGCATGGCCCCTGCACAAGGATCTTACTGATTGCACATGGCTCAAGAAAAGGGCAGACTTTTGCACCTGCCTTTCGCAGGGAGAAAATATGTTCTGACACTATGTCGCAACGCGCATGATATACTGTAGATGTACAAATCGCATCAAATCGCTGTGCATGTCGCATCATGTCGCTATAGAAATGTACAAGTTATCAAAGATTGCCATGGCACGACGCTGAGGTGCACCTGAAGGAAATGCAACAAGTCCAAGCGCCAGCCAAGGTGTCAGCAATGAGAGTTGACTGGGAGTGACTCGCTAATCTAACTAGGTCAGATGAACTTCAGATGGGCAATCCCAGTCTAATAAAGCTTCATGATTCTTGATGAGCTCTAACTTTGAATGCCAGATCTTGAGTGTAGGACTTCCAGTGCCATCCTTTGCGAGGTCTGAATCTGGGGAATGCCTCATCCATACCGTTTGGCAGTATGGCAATGGATACCTCTGACTGAAACCCACGATGAGTGCCACACGATTTCCATTACATGGACAGAAAAAGACACCAGCTTCGCCGCAGAAAAGGCAACACAGTTTATGCTATATTTGACCGATTCCGACTTACTCTGACCTATTCTGACCGATGAAATTCTAACCTTTTAATTCTCGTTCGATTGTGTTATATTGTTCCCACTGCACAATTTAACCATGAGAAGCAGATAGTTTGATCTTCCTTTGGGTCCGCGTCAACTGTTTCTGTCCATATCCGCGTCGTGGCAGCAATTTTCGGATTGTCGCAGAGGCCGTTGGAACGAAGGGCTAGATTGGAGGTCACCTCTACAACTAGAGAGTGAAGAGACCATCCATTAAAATCCATTAAAATCCATTAAATAATTTTCAAAGTTGCGGAGAGGAAAAGCAGTTGAGGAGTGTCGCTGGGTCTCCACAGAAAGCTGGTTGAAAGCTGGTTGAAAGCTGGTTGAAAGCTGGTTGAAAGTGGTTTCGGGCACAGATCCCGTACACCCAATATGTCCTATATAATCCTATATATAATCCTATATATAATATATATCAATATTCGAGCAACATTTGCAAAAGCTTCAAACGAGCAAAGTCACCACAAGTTGTCCTGCCGCGGAGCTCAGATTCACGGCGATGGGAACACAGCCATTCACAGACGGCAGCATCTACGACACCACTTTTCTCCATTGAAGAATCATCGAATCATCAAGAATCCGATATGGGAAGTCCAGCTGAAAATAAAGATCTTAGATTCTATACTTAGATTTTGTTCAAAGATAGAAAGGTTTCAAATGTCTTAAGAAAATCCAGGATCCAGAGAGTAGCCATGCTTTTTGCCAAGTCCTGTATTGCATCCACTCTGCAGAGGCGAGGCGCACAGTAACTCAGTCGTTGGGTCATCATCGATCAACCGTGGAGAGATCGTGCAAGTAAAGGCGTCTTTTAAAATGCAACGAAAAACATCGACAAAGATGGTTGACATTTCATGACATTTCTGCCTTTTTAAAATGATGGTAGACTATGGTAGACTTGTGCCAACTTCGTAAATGCTTCTGCTTTCTGCCTTTCCAAGGTGCACGCGGAGATGGCCAAGATGAGTTCGGAAAAGGCCGATGGAGGCCACTTCTCCAAGCTATGGCTGCTCAAGTGTTGCAGTTGTTTCCGTTTGCTTCCCTTCCCAGATTGTCTCAACTTCGTACATAAAATGAGCCAGTGGCACTTAGAACTCAGCATTTATGTGTGTTATATTGTGTTATGACAGTCTGTTATACCTGTTGGATCCTGTTGGCTGTGTTTCAGAATTCTGTTGGCCTTTGATAGATACGCAGGAGACATTCGTCACGATGCGCGGAAGTCCACGAGCAAGTTGCTGGAAGACACGCTGAAGCGTTCGTCTCTCAGAATCTGTGCCAGTTCCCAAAGGAAATTAATATAATTAATGACCTGCAACCAATGGAAGGCATAAAAGGATGAACGGCTTGAAGGAACTGGATCAATTGGGCAAAAGCATTGATGGCATTGAATTACTCAATGAGGACATGACATCACATTTGCATCGACAGAAATGATCACGAGTGAACTATACACTGTTGAAATGAAATGACATCAATTGAATGAAACAAATGAACACGTTAAATGAATGGAATTAGCCTGTAAAAAATGGACAAGGCGAACGGAATTATATAAACTAGTGGAATAAATAATGGTATCGAACTTTGCAAAATGAAATCAATGTATTCTGTAAATGGAATATACAAACAGAATGAATGAACCAGGGGATGAATGAAATCAATCGTGTTTGAGTATTGAAAAGACCTTATGATTGCTGCTGTGTCCACTGGCCCTGAGTCCAGATTGGAGTTTGTTCTTGTCAAGTCTAAGGCACTAACCAAACCCTGTCGTTCTTGCAGGTGGGATCATGCTTCGTCACTTGCACAGACATTTCCCTCGGCCATGTCCCTCGCCTTGCAGGCCAGATACCAAAGCAGTGGAAGGCGAGGCCGTTCACTTTAGAATCACCCTTTCATATCCTTTCATAGAGAACCATTGATACGTGGCGACCACGGTGGTCCTAAAGGTCTGGTCTACAAAGAGCTGTCCTGATCCCCAAACAGTCTAAGGCCTGAGCATACACAGCAGGAGAGCAAGGAACCAAAGGAGCACCAAGTCTAGCATTCACAATCCGCTGCAATCGAAAGCTGCAAGGTTCCTTTGATTTGCTGCAAGAGTGATGCAAAAGAATAAGCAACCAATAGAAAACATATCCAAAAACAATAGAAAACTGCTAGCCTTTGGTATCGGCCAGGACTTGCATGCTGCAGAAGCGAGGGCGCTTGGTGATGCAGAAGCCATGAAAACTCACGCGGCCAAGCACCCCGACAATACAGACCGAAGCCGACTGAACGCCGACCGGTCCCGCTCCGGGTCACGTGATGAGACCCAGATCGCAACATCGGGGACGACAGGGACCGGTGGAAGCGGCACAGGTGGAAGTGTGAGTGGTGTGAGCGGAGTCAGCGAATCCTTGAAATCTTCACATTGGACGAGACAGTGTGAAGGCTATGGATCACAGGCATCCCGTTCTACAGAAGATATCGAGAAAGAACATTCCGTCGATTCTGCCTTAGACGAGGAGAGCCTAGAAGCGCTTAGAAGTACGGTTTGAATTGCTCGAAGGGGTCGAAGGGACCGGGAGAAAAAGAAAGCAAGACATTGCTGCAAGGACCTTGCGGAGGAGCTGATGTCCGTGACTTTTGCGAAGCCTTTCCAGAAAACAAGGACCGGACATACAAACATTCCTCTGAGCTTTGAAACTTAGTATACTCAGTATACTGTAATTCAGTCAGTTGGGTCTTCGATCTTCAGCCAATTCATATCAATTCACCTTTCTCGGTTGTGCAGGTTCCACAGCACCAGCGAGGTTTGAAACTTAGTTCAGCTGCTCAAATTAGCCGGAGCTCAGCTCAGCATTCCGACTTCGTTGCGCGCTGTGCAGGAGTCCACAGATGGACCAGGTCAGTGAACAGCCCAGCTGCGACAGTTCTGTGCCGGTGACGACCTAAAGTTGGTCACTTTATGTCACTTTCACCAAGGTATGTTGTCATTAAGGACACCGGCTTCGCTTCTGAGACTGCTGATTTCCCTGGCAGTCAGGCCGCTATACGGCTGTGTATTGGTTGCCATGGATATTTCTGACAAGTGGCAGTGTCGATTACACATTGATTGCCATTTATGATTTGCTTCCCCTGCACAAGCGCAATACTATGCAATAATGTAGAACAGCGATCATCATCAGCGGGCTCCCCTCCAAAATTACTACACTTTGACAAGCGCATACAAATGTCGCTCACAACTGAACAAAGGGTAACAAAGGCTTAAGGAGGGTTCCTGCTCACTCTGTCTTCCAAAAGGCGTTTGTGAACCTGCCAGAACCTGGATAGCGCAGATGCAAACAACTTGATCGCCAGAAAGATGGGAAAGCAAATTCAATCATGAACAAAGTCCTTAGCCCCAACCTCCGCCCTCTTTACGGTTCTTACGAACCATCAGACATCACCAGGCCACGCTTTGCATGAAGCGCTTTGCCAGCAATTCCCACCACAGGGGGCCATTGATTCCTTTCTTAAGAATTTGGCCCGGGTGAAAGGCAGTCAGACAAGTCTGTTACAGCGCGCTGAACATCAGGATGGGATGGCCTACATCAGAGCCGGCGCGATTGTCTATTGCCTTAATTGCTGATTATAGATATTCATAGATTCTCTATTGATGTCTATTGATGTCTATTGCATTTCACATATTTCATTGCATTTCATGGATTGCATGATCTCGCGAGGGTGATTGTGCCATATTGTACCATCCCTTGAGGTTGAAGTAGTTGAAGTAGGCGGCCAGAAGCCAGCCAAAGTCTCAGATGACTTAGCTTCACCACGTGGATCCTTGTGGATCACCTTGACTGCAGAAGATGACATCATCATTCAACATGATTCATCATGATTCATCATGATTCAACCATCGATTCAAGCTATTTCATCATATTTCATCATATTTCAACACATTTCAATATGATGTGACCATTATGTGACCATTTGATTGGAGAATTTCCCGATTTTCAAGGACAGGTTGCAAGGGCGGATTCTATCTCCTCCAGGCGATGTCACTAGTGACACAAAAAGTGACACTAGTGGTACCCGTGAGGAATTGCTTGGAGCTTTGGTGCAGCCTTTGTCTTCTACGTTTCATCTTGTTTCATCTTGTTTCATCTTGTTTCATCTTGTTTCATCTTGTTTCATCTTGTTTCATCTTGTTTCATCTTGTTTCTATTTCTTCAGTTTCTTTCATCCTTTTTTCATCCTTTTCCGTCTTTGTTGAGTAATGTTTTGAGATGTTTTGAGTATATGCTCCTGAAATCTGATGAACTTTTGATCAATCAATTGGATATGCACAGCACATGCAACGACGATTGTGTGAATTAGACGATAATTTTGCTTTGCACAATGCTATGTTCATTCTCATCCAGCCGCACACCTGGTATGCTGATAAAAGGCTTGACTGCCATCGCCATCTCCATACTGTTGCAGGTTGGATTTCCCTGCTGGACACTGAGTCTGGCTATCGCTGGGCATGCAAAGTGGAGGCCAGTCTGCCAATAAGGACCAATAGCATCCAATAGTAGACTCCAGATGCAGAATGATGCAACTATGTCAGAGTGAACAGGATATGCATGCTGTGTCCCTGTGTCATCATATCATATATTGAACATACTGTATAATATACATATATTATACACTGTGTATGTGGATATATATATGACAGTATATATATATAAATAATACTATACTGATAATATATAATAAATATATATATATATATATATATAATATAGTGCACACTAGTAGGTTTGCCACAGTTGATTCCCCAAAGTGACACATTGGCTTGTTCCAGGTTGGTGGAGAACATGTGGAAAGCAAGGCTGGAGAGTGCCAGAAATAACCTGCTGCATTGAAAGCAGCGTTGTGGTCGAGGCACCATCAACCCCGAGAGCCTCTTTAGTCGTCCTTCCAGCAAGCCATGACAAGATAAGCCGGAGCCTTAAGAAAGTGTTGCGAGTAGCCTGAATGCAGTGCGGCTTCGACAGTTTTAGCACCTTTTCTTAACACCTTGCCATATTCAAGACCTGTGGTTGACTTGAAAATACTTGAAAAGGAGAAGATGGCTGAATCAAATTCCTTCAAAGCATAGCCCTTTCAGTGCGTGAGAACACTTTTGGCTTTTGGCATGAGGCACTGTGTGCCGAAAGCCACGCCCCAAAGCTATTCATCGACGTGCATGGCCGAAGGATGTAAATGCCCCCTTTCAGCTGGCCAGAAATGCTCAGCCTACAGGAGAATTCAAGGCATAGCTTTTTTTCTCATGATTTTCTGTTGCAGTTTGTAGCTCTCTTCACTCCAATTTGTAAATGCAATGTACAGGAAAGTCTTGGACGTACCAGTGCCTGCAGCTTATATGCTTGTCTTCATCGACTTGTTTGAATCATATTGGATCCGTTTGGATCCCGATTTCGTGAACAGTGGACAATTCTGCTTTTCCTCCCGGCTGACGGCACTGGCAATCTGGATGGAATCGTCATTCGCCAAAAGTGGCAGTGGCTCGGACATCGAGACCATGGCAATCGGAATCGCTTTCCGGCCCAATCTGGAAAAGGGAAAATCAGCCTTGACATTTTTGCCGACTGTGGTCTTATGATCCCGCATCCAATTGATCGATGTTGATCGTTGATTTCACTCTTGTGGTTGCTACGCCAGGATATGGTAGTGATATTTTTGATATATTTTTGATATGATAATATCTGAGACAGTACAGGCATGTACAGGCATGTACATATCGTACTGCATGGTCTATGGATGCCTTTGGATGACTCTTTATGGCTCGACCAAGTTGTCCAGCCCAGTACACAGGTTTGACTTTTATGTTGCTACACGCTTCGCGGGCTGAAGGACTTGAGTGGGGGTTTCAGGATTCTCCAAATTCAGCACAAAAAGACACTGCCTGTGAGATCTTTCAGAAACTTTCAGAAACTTTCAAGTTTGTTCAGTTTGTTCTCCCCTTGAACCACTCCACTGCCTTTCACGATCTGAGGTGCATGGCCACTTCAAGCGAAGCGGAACCTCACTCGGATTCAGAGAGAAATTGCTGGCAGGACACAAGGGGTTGAGTTGACGTATGTTGACGTCCAATATGCTGAAGCACAGACAGCTGTGGCGGCTGTGGCTGATAACATTGATAATATTTGGCGTGGATATGGTAGATGCATAGTATTGGATTGCGCTGGATTGCACTGGATCGCGGGTTGTGGTTTGCAGATTCTTGCAGACATGTGTGACATGTGAGATTTCAGACAGTGGCTCTTGAACAGAGGAAGTCCAAGCTGATCGAGCTGACCACATGGTGCCCCTCTTGACATTTCCTGTGCAGTATCACATATGCTTCGCATGCTTCGCGCAACTTTCCCGAATATCTTCAGAACCTGGCTTTTGCACAGCTCATTTTTTTTCATTGATTTACTATACTGTGCAGGTCTGGGCTTCACATGAGTCTTCTGACTCAGAGCCTGATGACAGATTGCAAGCAGCTCAGTGGGAGACGATATTTGGCCATGGCGTGCCATGGCCATGACTTTCAACGACCCAACGGGTGACCTGACTGTGACCGAGACTATTCCCGGAAAAGGTGGTGCACCAGGAACCTCAGCCACAACCTGAGTGCAGAATTTGGAGTCGACCGCTTCAGCACGCACGGCACATCACGGCACCACGGCAGGCACCTTTTCTGGAACAGCATTGGAGTCCCCTGTGCTATTGATGGTTTGAAGTTTCGGTGCGCAGGCCCTGAGTGGCTTCGCTTTGTTTTTCTTTGTTTCCACACATGACCATGGCAATTCTTGACGAGTCTCTTGACCTTTCTTGGCAATTTGTCATGGGCTTACTTCAGGTTTAGAGCAATGTATTAAGGACTTAACCTGCCTTGAACCTTTCTGAATGTGACACTGGCGGACACTGTGCCTCTTAATTTGCTGGCTTGTGAGCTTGTGCTTGTCAATTCTCTTTCCAGCACAGGATGATACCGGAAAGGGCAATAAACGTGCTTGTGAATATTCAATGTGGCTGCAGCCAAAAGGTCCTGCCAGCATATAATGAAACTTGATGGCATTTGGCAGGATCAGCCCATAAAATCCCCTTCGGCTTGGCTCGATCCTCGAAATTTGGGAGAGAATGCCATGCTGACCATGCTTGCAGTTGAATGTTAATCCATGGTTAATCCATGTTAATCCAGTTGCTATCCCTTGGACATACTCTCTGGCTTTTAAAGTTGAAGTGGCTGACTATAGCAGCTGTCGAGTAAGGGAAGGACCTCGCAAGAAAGCATCAAAGAAGCCTTCATTGGACCACAATGAATGCAGGATAAGTAGAGGACTGATAAGAAACGCGGAAGGACGAACAGACTTGCAATTCTGTTGAAGATGAACATTGACATCATCTCTGGTCAAAGCCGCTGTTTCACCAGACTTACTTCACTGTTTCAGAGCCTGAGGTTCGGAGACCACCCAATGACACACAGGTGCGCTTAACTTTGACCAGCACTTTTGATTTCTTAGGGTCATGATTGGTGTAGCCCAGTATGCTATTTCTATCTAGTTCTTGTGAAAGTAGAAAACCAAATGCATTGCTTGAATCAGCACTCGACAGCTGTTTAACACACAGAATCTGCAGTGCCTCGAGACTCCCAGAATTGAGCGGTCGCAAGCAACCAGGGATTTGCTGATCTCCTATTCCTATATAGGCTTTAGTGCAGCTTCAAGCATCAAACGATATTAAGCATTACCACCGGTTCCTCTCACTTGTCATCATGTGAATTGAGGTGTGATGGTGGGTTTGGGCACATATGGCCAGCGCAGGTCAACCACTCATACCTGAAACAACTTGGAAACCCTCCAGCCAGTTGTGGCCTGGGCCTTTGTAAGTTGTGTCTTTTCCAATCTTTTCCATTTGACCTTTCGAACCTTGTTGAACCTTGAGCTGTGTCTGGCTCGAGGTGATGGTTTGACTTCAGGAGGCGAAGCAGATTTGGACGTCTCGCAGAGCGATGCCTGCGATGCTGGTGATCTCGTCACCTCGGGCAGTCCGTGGCTCAGTGCACACAGAGCGCATGCATAGCTGAGCGCCATCTGAGCGCCATCTGAGCACCTGGTGCTCTTCTGCCTGTGCCACTCCTGTGCCACTCCTGTGCTTCCCCTTGTGGGATCTTGTGGGCCAAGGCGAGGCGCCAAGTCGGAAGGCTCACAATCCAAATGTGTCCGCACATGTCAGCATTGCGACATTTCTGCGTGGGGTCAGGCTAAACGAGAACGTTTCCAAGCCCTTGCCCTACATTTTTTGCATTCTTTTTTTAAAATATTGACAGGGCCTTCTGTCTTCACATGTTTATTGCTTCGATGTGCTTATGGCACTTGTTGATGCTCAGGATTCCTTCCCAGTCTGGAAGAAGAGGCTGCCGAACCAGGCGAGCAGTGGTATTTTGTTGGATTGCTTGTGGCCATAGTTGTCCAATTGGTGAGCACTGACAACTGAGCCAGGTAACACACAGTCGAAGATTACGTGGAGAAAGCTGGGCTCCCCTTGGAACAGCCAATGCGAAAGGTTGCAGCTTGAGATCCTGCACCCTGAACTCATGCCTGAAGCAACTCTTATTGCGAGTGCAGAACTGGTGCAGAAACTTGCCTCAGGTTTGGAGAGAACAGTTCTACACACGTTGCTGCAGCCCCAGACCATCCAAGCGCGAGTCTGGGACCTGGCTAACTTCCAGCACTGACGCGCTCAGGTGGGACTCGGGCTTTTCGACCGATGAGGATGCTGAGACCTGTGCCACTGCAGAGGTCAGCACTGAGTCATAGCCTTCGGGGGATCAGGGGACGATGGTTTCCAACCAATAGTGCTGCTGTGTTTTGCATCACTTGGCACTTGGACATATTTTGACATATTTTGTCATTTTTCATACATTTTTAGGTATTGTTCAATATTGTTCATCATCTTCCCAGGAAGACGAGGGCAACGAAGAATACAGCGTTCAGGAAGAGGTCAAGCGTTGGTGCCAATGCTTGTGAATGTGCTGACTCCGGTGGAATGTTGTGTCAGGCACTGCCGAGTCCAATGAGCGTTTTTCATTTGTAAAGGTAGAGCAAACATGTGCAAAGTTTAATTTTGCACTATGATCAGTATGATCACTTTTTTAAATGCCTTATCAATAGCAAAGGGATCCTGGCCAAATGGAGCAGGATCCCTTTCTTATTTGGAACCGGGCGCTGCTTTCCTTGGACCAAACGCCCAAATGAGCGTTCCATGCGACAGCTGTTGTGCTGACAAAGCTTGCCAGACCAAATCCATGGGGTCTCAAAAGATCAGAATGCAAACCTCAGACAACATCCAACAAACAATAATTCGATTGGGACGTCCAACTGCATGAGTTTTTCTATAGTTTTCTGGATATGGTGTTGGTTTATCGGCCTTTTGGGTCCTGGCAAGCTTGATCATGCCCAGTTGTCTACAGTCTTCTCACAGCGAACATGTCCGTATAATGGACACTCGGCATGCAGGGCACGGCGGAATCGACACAGAACATCGGCATCACATGTGACCAAAGATACCAAAGTCTGACCTTGTTGATTTTAGCCTCCCTGGCCGCAAGAGCAGAGATGTTTTAAAACGCCGCACTTTGAGGAGCCTCACAACATCCGTAGCGTAAGGGCATTCTTGGCGACATGAAGGCTACTCTGCTACTAGGCTACTCTTGAACAGCAAGTCTTTTCAAATATTGAAAAAGAATGAAAAAGACTGTTCTTTGTCTGATCTTTGACACCTGACGTCCTTGTTCCATCGGATTCTATCGCGTAACTCCTTGCTCCGCCTTGCTCTATCGCGTAAACGTATTGTTTCTGGCCTTCTGGCTGTGAGAAAGACAGTAGGACGCCCGGGACATTCTTGTCCACTTCACTCACTATAGCCTCCAGATGCCTCCAAGATTTTTTAAGTCAGTGCAGTAGAGTTTTTGTATCGTGTGGAAGCAGACTGAAACTGGGCAGGGGAGAAGTGCCACATATCGTGTACGAATGCGCCGCAGCCGTGGTTCTGCAAGAAGCGCACCCTCGTTGTGGCCCAGAAAGGCTCGTGGCATGTAGTAGTAGCACTTTGCGATTGGACGTGACTAAGTCTGACTAAGTTTCAATTTGTTCTGGCATGTTCTGTTTTTTTCATATCTTTCCGAGGTTTGTGATGTTCGGGTTTGCGGGGTTTGTAGGTGCACGTTTGGTGGGCACTCCTCAAATTTCACTTTGTCAATTCTTAGAGACAAGTTATGATATGTTATGATCATGATCGTGCTTTTCTGTGTCATTTTGCTTGGAGATCTTGGAGGTCACGAGGTTGTGGCGGCCGGTGCTGTTGTGAAAGACAAGGCACAGTTGGAAGATACTCACACTTTAAGACATTCTAATGGCATGTCAGATCTGCACATTGGCACATACATGGCCCAGGTAGACGGAAGAATGAACTGAACCTGACTCCAAAATCAGTAGTCTCAAATTGCCATGGAGACTTCAGACTTGCACTTGGAACTTGATCTGTGAACCCAGCGGCTCAAGCACTGCCGTTCCAACTTTGAGCTACTGTGGAGCCTCGACACTGTGGGATTGCTTCGATTGCTTCGTGTTCAAAGATATCTCAAAACTAACAGCATTGATCATATTGATTGAACCCCCAATGATGTCGGATGATCTTATCGGATTTTGCAGGGTTGTTTGCTCGTTGCATCTTGTCAGATTCCATTGATTCCCCCACTGCGTGTGACAATTTGCAGTGACTGCTCAGGATTCAAGATCATCGAGGAAGTCTTCCGGATGTTGTGGTCGTGGATTGCAGACCTGACCCACACCTTTGGATGGTCCTTCTTGATGGCAGTATGCTATTACCATCATGTTCTCAAAGGATTTGTCTTGATGTATACCTTTACATCCTTTGACTGGGTCTTAGCCAGTCACCATGTACGTGGCCCACGGCTCCAAGCCTTGAAGACGATCGCCCTGCTGCCTTGGGTCTTGAAGCCGGTTCTTGGAATCACCAGTGACATGTTTCCAATTTTTGGTCGCAGCAAAGCACCATACGTGATCCTGGTGACCCTTATAGGCTGCCCAGCTTGTGCCTTCATCGCTTTCTACCATCGCTTTGATGTGTTTGGCAACTTCACAATGGCCACGGTCACCGCCTTCTTCTGCATCGGCCTTCAGATTTGCACTTGCGATCTTCTCCTAGAGGCAGCAGTTGCAGAACGAATCCGAAAGTCTCCGAAGAAAGGGCCCAGTCTCATGGCCTTCATGACAGGAGGACAAACCGTTGGAGAAGCCTTGGCGATTGGTACCATTGGATGGGTCTTGGAATACTTGGGGCCTCGAGGCCCCTGCCTCTTGGCGTTGCCTTTGACGTGGTTGGCATTTGTTCCTGCTGTTGGCAACTGGCTTGGTGAGTCAGAGTGCCCTGAACAGGAAGCATCACAACGGAGAAAAGCATTCTTTACAGCCAGGAACCGGCGAGGTGGTGGTGAAATTCCCTTCTTGGTGGCTGCAGTGGGAGTTGGATCCCTGGTCATTCTGCAAGTAGCCTCCAACACTGACAGCGAAGCTGCCAATCCCTTCACGGATCCTCTCTCTGCCGCCTCGTACCAGCTTAAACTCATTGCATTGCTCGCGATTCTGATCATTGCATCGTTCTGTTTGTTGCTCAACCCAACCATCGGCCTGATGAATGCCTTCTTTTTCTTGCAATCCACTTCCACCATATCTGTGGAAGGTGGTGCATTCTACTTCTTTACAGATGATTCCGCATCCTACCCCATGGGACCTCATTTCTCGGTGTGGTTTTACACAACAGGACTTGGCCTTGTGGCGAGTGCTTTTGGAATCATGGGCTTGTGGATCTACAATCATTTCATGGCCCACTGGAGGTATCGAAACCTTCTTCTTACATCCAACTTGCTGTGGATTTTGGTCTCATCTGTCAGTGTTCTTGTCTTCACCCGAAGGAACATTGAATGGGGCATTCCGGATGATCTCTTTGTTCTTGGAGGGACAGTCTTGCAAAACGTCTTCGTTCGGTGGGCCTATGTCCCAGGTGGCCTGCTATTGTGTCAAGTCTGTCCTGAAGGTTTGGAAGCCACGATGTTTGCGCTCCTTGCAGGTTGCCAAAATCTGGGACGTTCTGTGGCTTCCATCTTTGGAACGTATTTGCTTGCTTATCTCGGAGTGGAGCCAGATGGCACCCCGCAAGATAGCCATTGCTTTGATCACCTGTGGATTGCAGCAGTCCTGCAGTCCATTTTGCCCCTTCTCACCCTTGGTCTTTTGCCTCGAATGATTCCTGATGCATCTCAAACAGATCATATTCGACTCACTCCGGATGGCCCTGTTGGGGATACTGGTGGACAGCTGGATTCAGACCCAAGGTCCAGTGTGGCTCTGGCTACAAGTGGCTCTTTGTGGGGGAGACTGTGTTTGTTCCTGTCAACCTACTGGGGGCCAACCACGGCCATATCCGATGCTGGTACCGGAGTCTCATATGGCACGTCAGCCCCCAAGGCAGGGCACTCGGGGTGGAACTGTCCTAGAATTTTCTACGTAGATTCTTCATGATTCTTCATGGTTCTTCATGATTCCTTATGAATCATGATCTGATTCTTCCAGGTAGAATCTTTGTATGTCTTTGCAAACTTTGCAGTTGCCAGTTTCTGCGCAAGGAACGCAAAGTTCGGGGCAGCACTGGTGGCAGCGAGACCTTCAGGCAGATTCACAGTTCCGTTGAAGAATGGATTTGTTGATGTTCTTCAGTGATGTTTACTGTGAAGTTAGCATGTTACACATGGAAAAGTGTGGAAAGTTTGATCTACCTGGATCAACCATGCCAAAACATACGTCCAAGCCTGGGTGCTATGCAATCCGCTGTTACTTTTTCACTTGAATACTTACCCCTTCCGCAAGCGTTGTGGTACTGGTGCTGTCCAGGATGGGCAAAATGTTTGGTGGTGCCGAGACCGGAAGGCGGACTCATATTCGGTTTCATTTTTTCTTTGAAGGCAGTTCAGGTGAGCAACAAGGAATAACAAGGGGAATGAACCTGTCGTGCTTGGCCCAGGATGGGCAAGATGTTCTATTCGAGAGCACGACCACAGGCCGTTGAAGGACTGAGGGGCCCATGGACATTTCATATTTGGGTGATCTAGGGTTGAATGTGCCAATTCTTGTAGAACATCATTACCTTCAGATTTGACAAGTGCTCAAACACCAGAACAGCCAGGACATGATATCCTGTCAACGACCCACTGGCTGCAGTAATTCGATTGTAGCAGCCGTCAAATGTGAGAGCTGATCATTGATTTCCTGCATGTTTTCGGCTGACACAAATCATCTTGCACTTGCAATCACAGACATACAGATATTCATTGACAATCATTGACACATAATCCAACATTTCTGGAAGGAATCATCGGAAAATGCTCATTTGGTGATTTATTGTTGAGATTTCCTGATTGGATCATGCTACGAACTGCTGGAGATCGCGTATTTCAGCTCCAAAGCAGGGGTGCAGCTGCCCCGCGAGTCCTTTCTCTGCTTGTGCACGCGCTTTGGAAAAGGGCCTCTACATCCTCTACTGTACTGTACGGCACCATGAGAGATCCCAACTCATCCGAGCCGGCTACAGATCACCCACCTTCCAATAGTGATGACTGGATCTGACTGGGACAGGCAGAGTTCAAGAGTCATGGCAGGCCCTCCATAGGTGCGACGTGGAATGTGGTCAATGCCAATGCGGCGTCTGGCTTGATTCAATCAACAACTTGTATCAACTTGTGATGTTTTGTGTGAAACAGAGACTTGACACTCAATCCATCCCCTATTCATGGATGCTTGCCTCCTATCACTGTCCGTTTCGGCCCAAAGTCAGCATTTAAAGTACAAAGTGATTTGTATTTGCAGTCGGGCATGTATTCAAGAGATTTGTAGTTGCGCTCAATCCAGGAGTGGTGCCCAAGACGGCTGACGCGAGAGCTCAAAACCCTTCTGGCAAACAACATGGTATCTTTTACGAAAAACACATCTCCACAGACAACTTGAGGGAGATAACTGCTGAAGTCCTTTGCCTTGCTAATAAATACAACCGCTGGCATGCGGCATGTGTTGACCACTAGTGATACACACGACTATGACTAAGGTGATGGCGAGCCCAAGAGCACGTGAAGCTGCCAGTGTTTTCGTTTGCTGCCAAGATTCAGCTTCGGACATGCAAAATTCTTGCATGTCCCGCAAATTCCCCTGGGATTGAAACCGCCTCGAGCAAGCCTAATTTGCCAATTAATTAGCGCACATGTTCTTACACTCAGGCTGGAAACATAGACAAGCAATTTGAGAAGCTACGTCAAGATTTGGAATCTTTGCTGCAGAGACCTCTCCAATTGTAAGTAGTTTTAGCCTTGCAGAGAGGTAGTGAGGACGCGAGTGATGCTTTTTGTGCAAGGATCGCAAACATATCCGTCTAGAGAAGATGATTCGCAGCAGTGCCCAGCAGGCTGGGCCTGAAATCCATCAGACATGGCAGCCATGGCACAATTCACCAGCTGAACTGCTCAGGTGGCAGCGGCGACCTCTGGGGCACTTCAGCTCCCCTTTCGCACTAAATCCTATTTGATCCTACTTGTCATGACTTAATCTTCAGCTGCAGTGTAAACACCATGTGCACAAGGCACCAATTGATGACCATGCAGAAGGAGATGATGGCAGCACATTTCAATCCAGGATCAATCCAGCCTGTGCAGGACCAGCTGACCAGCTTTTGGTATCCTTGTTTGGACTTTGTCTGCAAGAGTGGCCTTGTGGCCCACGTGTTTTGACCGCCCCGGCCATAGTGTATCCTGCGACAGGATTCGATGAACCAGGTTCCGCTACCAGGTCACCCTGAAGAAGCCATTGGCGTTTTCCCTGATCATGTCTTGAAATCGCGCACAACGCAGTTTTCCGTGGAGTCGAAGCTCGACTCAAAATATGTGGCCGAGCCTTTCCAGGCAAAGGAGTGGATGATTCTTGCAGGTAGACTAGGCAATGCAGCAATGGACTGTCAACTAACGCCGAAGCCAAGGGATTTGGACTTATTTGCAGAAGATGCATTCGGATTCTCAGTTGCAATGTGAGTCAAGCTTGTCACTGGCTGTGAGAGGCTATGAACATATCATTTAATTTCGCCTTGATCCACTCTCCTTTGTCTCCAAGGGGAAGTTCTCTCACCCATGGCCACCGATGATGAAGATTTAGCACGCCAACAGTATGAATCCAGCGGCCGCAAAAAGAAGAGACACAAAAAGGACAGGGACGGGTTGGGAAAAATGCGGAATCCAGCTGGAAAAGATGCCAGAAGCAATGCATCAACGGTTCAGGAAACAGAAACGATGCGCTCAACAATCCTATTCCCTGCTCATATCTGCTCATCCTTTCCCCGAGACTACAACTTTTCTCAACTGTGTTCAATGGAGACAGCATTTTTGTGGGGTTTGAGGATGCACGAGGGTTCAATTTGAAGATGAGAATGATGAGAGACGCTGAGACTGTAGGAATTTCAAGATAACGTCCCCAAATGTCCCGAAAGTATTTGAACACAAGGAAAAAAGAGAACAGCTTGTGAAAGTGAAATACGTTGAACATATTTGGGAGCATCTTTTTCTCCCGGCAGCACTGACCGCTCTGCTTGATCAATCTTCATAACGCAGACCCTTCACAACTTTTAACCTTTGGCTGCTGATAAAGGGAGAACAATATGGAGAACACAGGGAGAAAAAACGGTGTACAATAGGGATACAATAGAGAGAGAAGATAGGGAGGAACACAATGAGGACAATAGGGAGGACACGAGGAGAACATAGGGATAAAATTGGAAGAAGGATAAGGGTAGGGTGTCAATTGAGTCAATGTGCAAGGTCTGGTGTTCGAGCTTTGAAACAGGATTGAGGCCGAAAGACCATAAAACAATGACGTGCCTTTGCCTTTGAGTTAGGAGCTGTGTCACGCGTTGCATAAGGGTGTAACAGTGTATGATAATGTTTCCACCTTTGACTCTTCCAATCGCGGGTCCAAGCAAAACCTGTGCCCGCAGGTGCTACTTGAGTGATGTTTTCCACGCAGATAGAGTTCTCTTGCTTGTCCATATGGGATTTGAGGTAACGCAAGAATACTTGTGATTCTGTACATATGGCTCCATCCAGGCCCACAGGCACCATGAAATTTGTCTATGGCTGATTTGTGCAGGACAAAGTCAAGACGGCATGGGAAGACGAGGCTTCATCAGTTGAGAAACAGGGACTGACGCTTCCTGATGTCAAGCCACTTGTTGAGGCATTGGAAGATGACGGTGGAAAGAGACGTGCTACTACAGATACTTGGCTCGATTGGGATGAAACCATTTCGATTGACAATTGGACAAGATCTTCAATGCCCTTAGTGGGTCTACTTGGCCAAGGGAATGACGAAGTTGCGAGAAGCACCTGTCTTGCAATTGAGCGACGGTTCATGTGGAGGACCCCTTACCCCTTCCTTTTTGAACCTGCGAAACTGGTTAATTTATAGGACTCATTTAAACTTTTGAATGATTTGATATCGATTTATAATGTTTTATGATGTTGTTTTATGATATTTTAATTTATTTTATGTATCTTAGTGGCCGCGCAAGATACGCACAAGAATTGTGCAAGGGTTGCCTGAGGCCAGTTCTGAGGTGAAGTAAATTAGAGCAGCTTCAACAAGGAGAAGAAATCTGGAAACAGTCGAACTGCTTTTGCCTTTGAGATCATTTGAGGAAGTTCTTATCCATCTAATTCTGTTTTAAAGTCTCGTTCGCTGGGCTAAACATTCGGTCCAACGTCTCCTTGGGGCCTGTGCAAGCCGGGATGTTTGGCCAATGGAAGAGTTGCTGGATCACATCCCGGGAAATGGTTTATATTATTGTGATATATTGTCATTGTGATTCATTGTGCATTATTGTTTATTCCCTTCTCCAAGAGATTTTGAAATTGTGGCACTGAGGGGGATGAAGAGCTACTGAAGAAAAGAGCGCAGATGGTGCAGAGGAGCGAGCTTCATCAGAGCCAGACTTGGAAGAGCACACTGAATCTGTCCAACTGTATAACTGCCAATGCGTTTACTTATGGTGGTTTGTTTGTTTATGTCATAAAATGTATTTAAACATGAACATAATATATATATATACACATCCATGTAGATATCATTTACACACGCACACACACACACGGACTTTTCTTTTGTCACTTGTGCAGGCGCGTTATCAAAGAAGATGAAATGCCACCTGGGCGTGTTTTTGCAAGGCTGGAGAGAGTCGTTGAAGCTTTTGAAGCAGAGAAATGAGAAACATCAACTTGTCCACAACACTGCTGGATCGCAGGAGAATCGTTTTCAATCAGCGTTTTGAATGGATTGCTGCTGCTGTTCTGCTGGGAAACTCCATGCTGGTTGGTATTGAAGCGGAATTCACGTTGAACAACTTGAATTCTGTGCCTCATTTGAAATTTATTTTGTTGATACTGCTGTTGAAGCCAAAGGTCTTGGACAGCTGGAAAATGCAGAACATCCAAGCAAACATTCACTTGATATGACTTGATGTCAATGTCAGTATGAGAGGGTGACGAATCCCTTCGAAGAAGGACCTTGCCTGATGCATTGCTAACGAAGGTAAATCGATGCAGTCCTTTTTCACTACAATGAACAGATGGAAAGAGACAGTCTGTTGACAACATGTGCCTCAGCAGAACATTTGCGGACCAAATGCCCATTTGTTTGAGGAACCTTACTGGCTGATTCGACTGTTTGACATCATCTTCAGCGTCTGCTTCACCATAGAGCTTTTCCTTCGACTTGCCGCATGGAGCCCAAATTGTTGATTCAAGGGAATGGCGCCTGGGGACAGTGGAATGTATTTAATTCACCAGGTAAAACGCTGCATATCAGTTGAATTCAGTTGATGAAATCGTATATTATTATATTATTATTAACGTGCAACTTATATTCAACATCTTTTGAACAACCAGACGAAGTCAACACAAGCGAGGATGTTCTCCAACAACACATTGCATTGCATGCGCGCATTTTCCCTTCATCAGGCGGACCAGAAGTTCTTTGTTTCGTGCTACAATCCTGCTTTGCGCCCTGGCACTTGATGGCGTTGATCGCATTTGGTCGGTGTGAAAGTCTGAAGCCGCTTTCACTGGACGAAGCTGCCAGGCATTGGAATATTTTGGACATCATCCTGGTTCTGCACCAGCCTCAAGCGTCCTAGCAGTCCTAGCTGACTGTCCTAGCCGACCCTAGCAGTCCTGCAGTCCTACCTAGGCTGTCTTCAGATGGTTTTCAGATGTTTTCAGATCATTCTATCCATTCCTATCCACCAGGTCAACCTTTGTTGAGGAGATCATCAACATTGTCGAAGCCAATCGACCTGAGATCGATGTGTGCCCCGGCGCACGGTGATTGACAAGCCTTTCCTGCCGGTCACGAGCGGTTTTTTGCAAAGGACAACGTCTGGGCATCCTTGGATTCCTGAAAACCCAAGAGGTTGTCGCATGTCAAGGTGCTGAACATCATCCCTCTCACTTTTTTTTGCTCTCTCTCTCTCTCTGTCTCTTTGTAGAAGATTAAAGAATTATAATGAACTATATATTATAATTATATAATTATATAATTGAATAATATATAATGTATAATAATGTATATATATATATATAATATAATATATATAATATATACATATAAATGTATGCATATATATATATACACGTACATATGGATATGTATAGTATGTATTACTCCCAACAGTGGGTGTAGCAAGGCTGGTTCCATCCCATTTGTTGGAGTGCACCATATAAGGTCAGTCTTACGAATGCTGCGGATGGTGCGCTTGTTGCGTGCCTTGGTCTTGTGTGACACGATGGGGGTTGAGATCAGGCACTAGTTGAAACAAGTTGATCAACCAGGTAGTGTTAATTAATGTTAATTAGTTAAGGTCGGTTGAAGGAAGATGAAGAAAGATGCGAAATGATGAGACACAAAACAATAACAACAACCATAACCATAACAAGAACAATATAATTATATATATATGTACAGATATGAATTCAATGCGAGGCACCTTAAAAAAATACGACAAGTACGAATCCTCGTATGGCCGAGGCGTTGCTCGAATTGTTCGAGTTGTTCGCTTCTTCAACGACCTTCGGGTCATGGTCAATGGAATCAAAGCTTCATCCAGAGCACTGCTTTGGGCAGTTGCACCTCGTCACATCAAAATAGTTGTCTGATGTTATCTGTTTATCATCCTTTAATGCATGATAATGCATATAAAATTGATATTCTCCGCATTTACTGTATCCGCATTTATCCGCTATCCCGTGCCGCAGTTTGTATGATATATTATGATCCCAAAGCTTGAGTGCAGAATGGGCGGCAAACTGTGGTGATTTCAAACCATTCTTTTTACCGTTGCTGTTGCAAGACCTCAGCTCGATAAGAATGCTGCAGCACACTAATCATACAGCCATTGATGGCTGCATTTCAAGTGATCCTGATGTCCATGGCTTGACTCGCTTTGTGGAGAGATGTTTTTTTAATTTTTTTTTGGCATGTTTTTGCTGAATCCAGTGAGAGTTTTTAAGCATTTTTAGTGCTCAACCATTTGGTGCTCAGAAGATTAGCTTCAATTGTGTCCAAGGCTCTCCTTCTTCTTGTCACTGTCCAAGCATTTGGATGAATTTTGCAGATGATGTTCTTGTGGTTTTTCAGAACACTTCAGTCCATTTAAAATTCCGTTTGTTCTTGGGTCATGCTGAGGCTCTGTTGTTCCATGTTTTCCACCAAGCGCGTCCCAAGGTGACATATGTATTTGGAGTCACTTTCATGCAGCTCTCAGCGGCGCACTTGACTGGTTCAAATGGACAAGACAGCTTGCTGATTACATATTATGGAACGCTGCTTGACTACGAACAGTTCTGGATACAGTTCGATTGTCTTGGATTCCAATTGTTTGGGAGTGGCTGGATGTGGCTACAATTGTTCGGTAGAAGATTCATGTTGCATCTAGCGGCAGAGACGATGGGTGATCCAAGGCTGTCTCGAACGATATTGACGCTTTTCATGACCATCTCAGGTGCATCGCCGCATCATGTCTCATCTTAGTTCACCTACTCGTATGTAGAGTGTTCGAAGTGATTACTCAAATCTTGGCAGTCTTGTGTACCGTGTCAGGTGGAATGCTATGGAATGAAGCTTTGAGACCTTTGAGTGAAATCCATTGGGTGGTCGACATTCTCTTTTTGTTCTACATCTTCTCCACCGTTTCTTGGTATAAACCCGGACGCTTCAGCATCCCCATACCGTTGCAGGATGGCTGGTAACAAGAGTCTATCAAACACATTTGCTTTACTTTCCCTTGCTTGCGGATTTGTTGACACATTGGCAAGAGATTCGTGGCCCTTGTAGCATTTCAGCTGCTTGGCCAAGGTCTTCTGCTGCCTGAATATCATGCCGCTTAGATGCATAGGCCAATGCTGTCAGTTTCAAAACGTGAACCGGTGGCGGTAAAAATGTTACTTCACTGTCACCCTACCATACCTTGGCATACCTTTCCATACATTACCATCAATTTCTCTTCCTGTCTCTGTCTCAGCTTTCGGACACCCTTCAAACAAGGACCGGCATTTTTGTGGACAACGCGCAGGCCAGGTCCAAGTGGAAACCAGCTGCAGTGAACAAGCATTGCCAGCATTGCTACACTGCAAAATGGTTCAGGATCTTGGGTAGGGAGGACATACTCATACAGTTGTGCCTCGATTTGTGGGCAGGTACGGTATGATACACTACTTCAATTTTTCACAACATGTATATTTCATTTTGCGTTCAGCCTAGCTGACAACATTCCATTGCAACACCACAGTGACCTGCATGGACTCGCGGCGTTTTGTCGAGGTGAGCAAGAAGACAGATGAGACCGTTGTTCGCCAGGAGTGGGAGAAGGAGAGACGACAATGGATTGCCACTTGACATCACTTGACATCACTTGACATCACTTGACATCACTTGACATCACTTGACATCACTTGACATCACTTGACATCACTTGACATCACTTGACATCACTTGACATCACTTGACATCAC
>Ga0126342_10005710_pt1 | contig 21841 bp, 21 predicted proteins | sample Cyp1metagenome_FD_92528 | JGI IMG/M metagenome (GOLD analysis project Ga0126342, IMG submission 92528) | Coral microbial communities from Lord Howe Island, Old Settlement Bay, Australia - Cyphastrea 1 metagenome | ecosystem: Host-associated > Invertebrates > Cnidaria > Coral ... | reverse complement strand
GGGCTCGGCTTTAGCCATAGCTTCGCAGGGCCGGAGCTGGACAAATCGTTGGAGGAAAAGACACGGTGTGTCAAAGCGGCCAGCAGGGCTGGAGGAGGAGTTGAAAGGGATAGGCCGCTACCAATTTGATAATATATATATTAATATATAATATATATATATATATATATTTATATTATATATATATATCTGCTATGGATTCCCACATGGAGAATCTCCCATTCCGAAGGAAAAAAAAGCCTTCAACTATCTCATGAAAGCTGGGGTCCTACTGGTCCTACTCCATGTATTTTTTTGTCAAATGAGTTTTCTCAAATCGTGCCTTGAGATGTTTCTCGGCCAGCACGGCACAGAGGCATGAGAAGAACACCTGCAGGCCATGGATCTTGGATCAATCGCCCTGGTGAGACCTCCATATTTTTGTGGACCGTCCATAGCTTTTGCCCAGGTGAGTAAGTCAATGGGAATTCCAGGATCCTAAAATGGAGGTACTGTACCATATAAGGCCATATTTTGCTGGGATATTCCCTTACATAGGCCTTATATAGGCCTCATTTATGGTAGGTACCTCCATTTTAGGATCCTGGAATGGCCATTGAGCAAGGTGTCTCATGTTTTGCCTATGGACCGTCCATGGTGAAAGCCAAACAAAAACACGAAAGAAATCTGGGAAAAAATCTGGGATTGCGAAGAACTCATCAACTAACATGGCTGCTACAGGATGGTGCCCCCCAGTTCTAAGTTGGTTGAAGTTGGTTTATAAACCCCATGAACTAGTTAACTAGTTCGTTATATCTACATATATCTACCATAAACATCCATAAACCATAGAATTCAGCTACTTATAAGGCAACTTATAGAGCTATCCAACCGGGGGCCCCTTAAATATGGTAGGCTCTGGCCGCCCATTTTGGCCCACCATCGCTCACCGGCTCGTTGGGTATCCCCGAACCTTGGCGACCACGAAGACTAAGCCAATGGGCTGGAAGCCGCCCTGGAGCGTTGGAACATTTTTACCATGGAATTTCATGCGGTTTTGACCATGGAATTCATATGGCTATGCCTCAAAAGCCTGGTACCATAGGTACCCTAAAATAGCCGGCTAATGAATGTGTATTCCCCCAATATGGTAATAATAGGTTTTGACCCATCCCCATATGGTAGTGTAATCTGGTTGGTGGTTGACCTACCCCTCTGAAAAATATGAGTTCGTCGGTTTGGATGATAATTCCCAATTGAATGGAAAAAATAAAACATGTTCCAAACCACCAACCAGATGTGGTAGTGTAATATAATATACTATAATCATATTCGTATACAATATCTATACAATCATATACATATCAGTTGCTGTGAAGAGTGAAGAGCAGGGTGTTGGGGTTTGGACCCATATTCAGATAGCAATGATACATCCCGATCTGAGTTATAGCTAGGACTGTCCGTTGCCAATTCCCCGAAAAACATGAACATACATGGGATATACGATGATATCCTGGTTGGGATTGTCCGTATACGTCTACTCCTACGGTGGGCAACAGTACCACCTCTGAAAGTGACTCGGCTGGCAAACATACGTAATTAAAACCGACAACGGATCCAATACACCATGCATTGACAATGATTCTCAGATTCTCCAAATTCTCCATGTTGCATTACAACAGTGAAGCCGCGGAATCCATGCCACAAGCCACAACTCAAGCTGCATGCTGAATTACCTCACCTTTATCCCTCCTTTCATTTACAGTTTGCAGGGTTTCGGAGGCTGTTCATGGGATACCTCAAAAGGTCACCCCCTGGAAAGCTACCCCTGAAACTACGACATGACTCGTCTATGACTCGTCTGGATTCCTTAGGCTTAGATTGTCAGGACGCAACACGCCAGCGACATTTTCGCGAAACTTTGTCGCTGCAGATATGCCTCGAACATTGGCTCAGCCCAGGCTTGGAAGCTGAAACCGTTTACGTCTTGAAAGGCCTGTAACTTCAAAGACCAGATACTACGTGTAATGTAATATGATTCAATATGATTCATTATATCTGTATACTGTATGCCTTATATTGCCTTATAACAGATCATTGGGGAAAATTGCCAGACAATTTACAATACACCCTGCTTTGTCCCTTGATATATGGGGGTGTCCAGCAAAGTTTCCCTTACACAAAATTTATTGAATAGAACAGTCGTAACATTGCGGATTTTTTGGGAACTCACAAGCCCAAAAGAAACCGTTCTTGGAATCATTCTCCCTACTGTGGTAAGGTCCCTGTGAATTTGCTATTTTTTGTCTGAACATAATGCTCTTATATGACTCGACTCTTTGATGGCACTCTGGGTATTTCAACTTCAGAACTGCACGCTCTCAGAAGCTGATTTGGAGGGGAAGGACTGACTGATCTTCCAAATTTGGGACCAATGGTTTTCAACTCACATGTTCAGTCTCAATCTATGTGTATGTCTCAAAAAAAATCAGCCCCCCAGCCCCCAATTTCGTGTCTCCTAATTTTCAATTGCAACCCGCCATCCATGGGTTGTTTCTATCACCATTGGAGAAATTCCCAAGAAACATCTCATCCTCACATCATGGCTTCCTCACCCTAGTTGTTTCAAGATGCTGCAAAAGGTGGAGCCTCCCCAGTTGTAACAGCAAGCTAACCCAATAGAAAGATCCATTAAGAATATAATATTGATATAGATAGATAGATTAGATTGGATTGGATTGGATTAGATTAGATGAGATTTAGATTAGATTAGATTAGATTACATTAGATTTAGATTAGATTAGACTAGATTAGATTAGATTAGATAGATGGTTCTAGTATGTTCTGTCATATCCACTATAAACATCCATATATCAACTTAGCTATCGTCTAACAGGCCCCCACTTGTTGCGTGTTTCCGCTTCCACCCAGGGCCATCACTGGCCATCACTCAGAAGCCGAGACCATGGGCCGTTGCATGTCGTTATTGATCCACTCCGACAGGGAGCTGGCGATCTCCAGCGCCGTGGCAGCGTCCTCTGGGGTCAGGGACGGGACTGGGTTGATGAAATGTATAAAATGTGAAGCCCTAAGCATTCCCCATAGGATCCATGTATGCTATATATATATGCTAACATAAGTGGGGTATATTGATGGGATCCATGTTACCATATATAGCAGCACCATGGATCCTATGGGTTCTGTAATGGTAAGGAATGGTAAATATTCACTGAATAATTGGAAATCATGGCGAATGATGGTGAATCATGGTGAATCATGGTGGAATAATTGGAATATGAGCATGGTAACAATGGTGAGTAATAGCAATGATGGTGAAAAATTGACAATTCTTGCAATTTTCATGGTAGATTCTGAAGGAAAATCATGATTTTCGAAAGCCAAATGAAACTATCTGACCTTAATGGTGGTCAACTAACCTTGGCGAGTGGGAATAGGATTGCCAGCAAGACTGGATTATACAATCATAATCAATTATTAATGGCAAGTGTATGTATTTATATACATACAAATATATAAATATATTCAATGGATTGGTTTAAGGGAAAATCTACAGGAAAGCCCCACGATCTTCATAGGAAAATCTATATGGTTTCCTTTTTTAATTTTCTCAAGAAAACCAGTCCAATCATATATGTGCAATTAATTGTGTAAAAAAAATTAAAAACTGGTTTTATGGGATTCCAAATGATTCACCACAAGCGAAGAAATTGTCCGCTTCTCGGTGCAGGCGGGCCATCGGGTATTCCAAGGGTCCAACTGCAACAGTTAGGGGGGATGGTAGGTTTTCCTGAAATTTGGGAAGCCCCAAATCATCTATTTTAGATTGGGATTTTCCATGATAAACTATAGCCTTTTTGGGCTACCCTAATGATGTAGGAAACCCCCATTTGTAGTAGGTCATGTCCCAGCTGTTTTCGGTACTGTCTGCTATCCCCACAGTAGGTCGTGTAAGGTCGAGTCCTGCATGTGAGAGACTAAGGCGACCGCCAAGTCATCTGCATGTTTCCCTTCCAAGTTCTCTCCGTTCAGCCGTCTTCTTGCGAACCTGGAAACGCTTGTTTCAACCAGTTCATTGGAACCAATGAGAATGTGAAATGGACAAGGAACAAATATTAAAATGTAGAATTTATGAAACTAGTACTATATATATATAGAGAGAGAGATGATAGATATTCTTAAGTTTAATTCTGAAAATATGATAAAACTGAGAACCACTTAAACAACCCATTTCTTTGGGTTCTATCAACAACATTCATTTACAGTAATTTGTTGATCAACAACCCACAATTTCTGGAAGCTGAAAAAGAAAACAGGAAACCACCAACTATAATTAATTCTGGGTGTTAACAATCCATTTCTAGGGATGGACCACAAAGAATGCTACAAATATACGTATGTATATATATATATGATATATGAAAATAACCCACCCCGCATTTGATGCTAAATCACTATGTTCAACTGGTCTCTCCATACAACTCATTAAAATGGACATGTTTTATATTAATATATTTTTTCTAACCACACCCAGGAACTGTTGGGTGAGATGCAGCGGCAGTTCCTCAAAGAGGCGTAATAAACCTGGCTCGCCGGGCGACTCTGCAGCGTTTCCCGTCTTTTTGGATTGGTTTAAAGGATGTGTTACTGGAAAAGCAAGGGTTTTTTTCCCATGAAAATCACTGGACTTTGTGACTTTCCCGCAACTTGGCAGAAAGAACATATGAACAACATGCCCAACATGCTTTTCTGGTTGGTGGTTTTAACCATCTTGAAAAATATTAGTCATTAGTCAATGGCAAGGATTATCCGATGAAATTATGGAACCACCAACCAGTTTTGGCTTGGGACATCTTGGGACCTTGCCACCTCAATCCAAAACGCTTCTCTTCCGACGTGGATGTCGTGGTGTCTTTCGTGGAAAAAAAGGAGCCCCAAACATGGACTGGTTGGTGGTATACCTACCCCTCTGAAAAATATGAGTTCGTCAGTTGAGATGATGACATTCCCAAAAATGGAAAGTCGGAAAATTCCATGGTTCCAAACCACCAATCAGTACTACTGTTGATTATCATCTACCTACTGTATTGGTTGGTTTTCATTGAACCCAAACCAATCGGATTGACGAAAGATGTAGGAGCCCAGCAACGATCCTTCTGCAGCTGGGAGCCATCCAACCTTCTCAGTTTGATCAAGAGTAGGGAGGCCGCCACAAAGGATAAGATGTCTGCAGCACATGCCTCATCCTTACCTGGTTGCGCTGCCCCTTAGTCTCAGTTAAAAGTTGATTGATTTTCTTGAAAAAAAAACAATCCTTACCTGGTTGCGAACCCTCTTACTAGTTGTGTTTTTTTTTGTAGTGGGTTTGTCTGAAAACAGGGAATGCCATAACTAATCACCACTATCCCTACTAAATTAACCATTTTGGGGACCTTAATTTTCAGACACACCAATATATTTCATATGATCTCATCTAATGACAGTTGCTTCATCACCATTAAACCTATGTTTACCAACATAGCAAACTAATGATGGAACACCATCGTGCCTGACTCTTTTCTTTACCTCCAAAAAAACTGGGTCTTGCCTGATTGAACCAAGCAGATATGTTTCGTTACGGGGATACTGACAACCAAGACTTGAACATGTTGGATATTGAACCAATAGAACATACAGACATGGGGACATGAACCAACAAATCTGATGATCTGAGCAAGAAACATGCTAACCAATTGATGGAAAACAACACATTTGTTGGGACAACACATAAATCATGATTCTGATGCTGTGCCCCATGTTTTGGACAGAGAGTAGAACAACAGTAAGAATACAGCTGACACATAAACTGGCACAATATCATTTGAAGTTGCTGCAATCATTCTATTTGGGGTTGGAAAGCAGCAAACACAATCAACCACCAACTACATCCATGTTGTCCCAACAAATCAAATCATATCGTAAGTGAACATTGCTGTTGCCAACAAATCTTAGCCCAGAAATTCCACTTGAAATAACTCCCAAACATGTTCCACCAGGAAACCACTCCCAAATAGCAAACAAATTGTTCACAATGACTGAAACGTGTAAAACACGAAACTTGCCTAAACGCTTAAAAAAAAAAACTCTTAAAATGCTAACCCAATAAGTTGCTTAAGACATTAAAAACAGTGGTTGGTTGGTGGTATACCTACCCCTCTGAAAAATATGAGTTCGTCAGTTCGGATGATGACATTCCCAACTGAATGGAAAGTCATTAAATTCCATGGTTCCAGTCACCACCAACTAGGTGGATATTTCATGATATTTACAGTTCTTACTAACAGCTCAAACAAAACGTGGCGTTGCTTGCCAGGTTGCGCAGCATCCTCCCCAGGTCGTGGCCCCCCAGCGTGGGATCCCGCAGCACCGCAATGGCGGTGCCGCCATCGCGGAGGGCCAAAGCTTCGGCCCACAGACCGGCCTGGTCGAAGGGCGAGTCCTGGTCGTCTTGAGCCCATACTAACCTCGCGAGGGATGATTGTCATGCGTTGTTACAATAACATATGTATCAACATGATATTTTACATCTTCATGATGATAACATAATATTATTCATGATGAGTGATTAACTAGTCATAATATACTATGTACCAATCATCATGAAGAATATTGTATAATACATGATATATATATATATATTCTATTATATATGAATATATTATATATACAATCATGTGTATACATATAATGTCGTCATGTATTATCATATATCCAATTATATATAATTACTGTATATTATACAGTAGTTACTGTGATTATTGATGAGGATCATGATGAGGACGAGGATGATGGTGATGATGATGATGATGATGATGATGGTGGTGGTGGTGGTGGGTGATGATGATGATGATGATGATGATGATTATGATTATGATGGTAGTGGTATGTGTTTATGAAAGATAGAGGGGAAACTGGTGTAGGGTACCCCATTCATTCCATCCACTAGTTCATCATTATTTTCCCAATAGCTTTCACAAGGAGGCAAGAAATGCTGCGAGCAAGACACACCTATATAATCCTATATATAGATCACGTTGTTGGTTAGTTGTATCATATTACATCCCAATATCATAATTGGCTCCACCATTATATTAATTCTATCCCCTACATCCACATTGAACCATCAGTTGAATCCATTTGCTACAAATATATTCCATCTAGGGTTGTCTGCAAATAGGGCGCCCACAACATCCCTTATAGTATCATCATATTCTGATTCAAATGGCAATTTGGGGGTGTACACTCGTAATCAAACATGGCTGGAAAATCTCCTATAAAGCTTTTCAGCTGAAGAAGTCTCTGTAGATGTGGGAATATGTGGGGATTTTCAGGCTATCCATGTTTCATTGCTGGAGGTATACATCATTTTCCTATCCCCAAGAGAGGATCCCCCCTATCATCGCGCTAGATTCGCCCCGGCCGAGCCACATCACCGGCCCTTCATAGCCACACCGCTCCGGCGCCGGCGGCTCCGGGGCGAAGAGCAGACACGCCGCCACCGTGGCGTCCGTTCCACCTTTCGCGGCCGCGTCCAGGGCCCGGGCGGCGCCAGGGCCTTTGCCGGACAAGATGCAGAGGTCGTTGCTGCAGAACTTCATGATGGCCTGAACCACTTCCTGGGAGTCTGTGGAGTTGAAACTTTTGAAGTTGGCAAAACGGAGTCAGTGGATTCAAGACCATTTGGAATGGGAAAAAGGGGATTGAAGTTAGCAAACCTAAGGGATGTGTTCAAATCTGATGATCAATTTTGACCCACGGTCAGTTGGATTTGGATCCCTGTCAGATTTTGCAAGACCACAAGCCAGCAAAATCTCTGGGTCCCTGAGGTCCCTGGACCTCCAATCTTAACTTCCACCTACAAAATCTGATGGATTCCCCAATAAATCCAACTGACGCCTGAATCTAAAAACCTTCGTAAATTTGCCATTGAAGACGCACAAGCGCTGCAATGCTGCATCTAATCTCCCTAACCTCCCTAACCGTTGCCCACAGAAATCGCTCCGAAAACTGCGAGGTCCCAGCAGCTGTGAGATCCAACTCCGGTGACAACATGGGCATAGCCACAGAGACTCCAGCATCCAGCAACTTGGTTCTTTTCAACACCTGTCAGAGCTGTTGATCCTGTCGCTGGGGCCCCAGTTAGACATCCAAAACAAGACGGTTATGACTGTTTAAGAACCCGAGAAAAATTGAAAAACCTGGAAATATCATAAGTCTCTAACGTCCTGGAAACACTTTTCGGCACCCTCTTTCGGCTTGCATAACTTAAACACGAACCATGAATCCCTGATGGTCTCTATATTTCCCTTGGTGTATATTAGACCTATGCCGCAAAAGTCAAAAAAGAATCCTTCTTGGACATCCCTCATCTTCAACTTGTCAGCTAGGTAACCAACCCCAAAATCGCGGTAAAATCACCCAACAGTTCCTTATCTCAGAGGTAAACTGGAAGCTTCCGGGCCAGTTATGTTCGTTTTTTATCGTTGTTTTCAACCAACTTAGTCATCAAAAGTGATCTACAAATATGGGGATGGGTCAAAACCTATGACTATCATATAACTGGGGGAATAAGCATCCATGAATCCCAACCATTCACAAGGGTACCAGGGTACCGAAATGATCCTGTATGCACCATCCTGTTGCCAGCCTGCGCCCATTCGTCCATGGCTTTGGGATCGGTCACGAAGCGGTGCTCGAAGATAATGGCCATGGCAGTACTCACAAACTCCTCACGAATCATCCACCTATTGGGTTTATATAGGATTTAATGGAATTATGATGGACTTTAATGAAATAAAGGTGTGTAAGGGGATATTAATGGGTTTGACCATCCAACCGGTCTCATCAAACATAGAAAGCTGGGACATCCTTGAACTAAATACGGATGTTTCTAGCTGGGAACATCAACTATAAATGGTATAGATGTTCCATTTTCAATTATAGTAATCCTCGGACAAAAATCCGAAATTTGTTGCCAGGATCGTAGTTCGATGGTAGAAAAATACCTCCTATTTCCAGGCTTTCCAACTTTTGGCATCTAAAAATGGGTGGCTAAAAATGGGTCTTAACATGTTTTAACATGTTTTCATGGGGATTTCATGGGATACTGAAATGAACTGCTAATTCATGTTAATGGTTGAATGTATTGAATGAATGAAAGCCCAGGAAAAAGCTATGCTTATGTCGATGGTTTAGTTCTTTCACACTTCCGTTCCCACTCCCATCTCCTGGTTGATGAGTTTCCCCATGGGCTCCACGAGCAAACATGGCACCGCTCCGGAACTCGTTTGAAGCTCCAGCTGTCTGCCGCCCAGTTTTTGGGCAGTTTCGCCTGTGGCAGCGAAACTAAAGCAGCTCGCTCTACGGGTCATCGTCTGAGGTTAAAGGGACATCGTAAAATATGTGCAATCAACAACCAAACGATGCACATCTTATATCATATCATCTTATATCATGGAAACGGACATCAAAAGCCATTGCTAGCTGACATTTGAAGGTAGATCAGATCCAAAAATATACAGGGTTTAGGGTACCCATAACACCATGGTTCCAGCCCTTGACTGTGGGGCTTTGCCAAAATGATAAACGCTTCACATCTCTACACCGCCCACCTTGAAAAGATGCTCGGCGCTCCAGCACATCTTGGGGCACCCAATGTCCATGCACCGGGATTTTTGGCGTATCCTTGTTGTTCAAAGTCACCTCTTCGTGCAGTGGTTCGCTGACCCAAGAGACCGAACGTTTGCAGCCACCTCACAGGGCCCGTTGCAGCCAGTTGCAGGGAGGCAGCAGAATTGTCCCACAAAGGACGCCATCTTGAACCCATTAAGTGGGCAACGGCTGTCAGTAGTCTCCTGTGTCTTAAATTACTATTGACCCATCTTAATCCACATTATATACCCTATCGTTATTTAATATAGGCTATATGGAAAATTGCCCATTTATAGTTGGTTTACCGTTCTTAATAGCATGGTGATTTTCCATGGCTAACTGTTAGTCATAACCAGATGGTATCCATTTCTGATCATTTCTGTGAGAATTTTGAATTAGAAAGCGATGACCAATGGATTCAGCGATAGCCCATTTTTTCAACAAAGCCATATGGAGCCCTAGCTATGTTGCTTGGTTTTCCCATCGAACTATGGACCCCGACAGTGAATCTATAGTGAAATGTTTGAACGCCAACTTAGAGATTCCGACCGGCGGCACCACCAAAATCCACCAAACGTTGGTTATGGGCCAGTTATAGGCCATGGGGTCCCACCGGTTTCCCACGTCCCACCTGGGCTTTTGGATCCCTTCCTTCCCTCGTCGCTTTGCGATTCCAGTTCCGGTAGGGTAGGCGCAGGTTGCACGGGCTGCAAGGGCTCCACGGCTGGAGCAATGCTGTGAATCTGCGGGATCTCCACCTTGCACACAACAAATATGCCAATTCTATGGGGTAGATGGATTTAATACAATGTACGTAGGGGCCTTCCAGATTTGAGAATTTCATACATTTCTACTCCGACGGTTGACGTAGTAGACGTTATGATGCGGTCAAGAAACAGGACACTTTTCATGTGCCACAGGTCCCTAGTCTGAGAAGTGCAGCTTGCAGATCTTGTGCCATCGCAATGCTCCTTTGAAAACCTTGCCCCTGCCCATTCTCCCCCTTTGTCTCCAGCATCCCCCTATTTCCATCTATTTCCTCCATTTCCCATACCACAAAAACTTGGATTGGATCCCAAACCAACTACATCCCTCAATTGCAATCATTTCAGTAGATCGTGTTCCAGCAAACCGATTGGGCCCTATTAGCTTCACAGCTAATAGGCAGCCAAGGCCAACGGCTGCCATCATCATCCAGTGGGTAAATCCAGTGGTTAAATCCATGCGATGGATCAGCCAAGTCCTTCCACCATTTTCCACCCCAGCACCCCAGCACCTCCAGTTGGAAGGGGTTGGTCATCATCGACTCAATCAGCGTCTTCGCCGCCGTGGACAGCTCCGAAAGCCTCGTGATCCGCGCATCGAGCTTCGACTCCAGCTGACGCAGCACCTCGATCTTGGCGCGGTGCAAGGTGAGGGACTTCTCCAAACGCAACCGGGCCACCTCTTCGGTGTCCATGGCGAATGGATGAAGGGATCGAATGAATCGATGAAGGGATCGATGTCACTTAGACTTAACTTAGACTTAAGACTTAGACTTAGACTTATTGAGGATGGAACTAAGATGGAACATATATGGATACATGGTAGATGGGGTGAAAAAGATTGATTATTTTACTGCAGATGTCTATTAGAGCGTCAACAAAAGTGATGGAAACTTTGATGATCGATGGTTTTTGTTTTTTGGAGCTGTTTTAGAGTCAAAGTGATGGAACCGTTGAAAAAGATGATCAATGATGATTGATTATTTTCTGGAGATAGTGGTAGGGTGTTGGTACTATGATGGATCTGGAATTGATGGAACAATGAATCGATGAAATTGCTAGATCTGGAGATGTTTTTGGAGAACTGTGATGGAACGGCAGATATTTATAGTGGTGCCCCCTAAATAGACTTAGATAGCTAAGTTGGTAACTACACTAGCTTAATTCTATGGTTTATGCTAGATATATCGAACTAGTTCATCGAATTGCTGGAATACTTGATGGTTATAGTATGGGATTTAGTGAACTTAGTCAGTGATGCTTTTTCAGAGTCAGTGATGTGATGGTGGATAGTGATGTTTATTTTTTTCAGTGGTGAGCATGTACTACATGTACTGGGTGATGAGATGTGATGACTTATTGGCACAGGAATGGCCATAGTGGGAATGGCAAATACGGTGGTGGGTGATGTCTGTCCACTTGTGGATCAGATGAGGTGCAGAAAAAGTTGCACGATGATTGGAGGGGACATGTTTTTTTGCCACATTCTATTGCTGGAAAATCACACATGTTAATGGCTAAATCAACTATAAATGATCATAAATGATCATTTTCTATGGTTGCAGAATTTGGATGACTTTGGCATTACCCTCTGGTAAAATAACATAACTTAACATAACTATGGAAAGTCACCATGCGATCAATGGGAAAATTCACTATAAATGACCATCTTCAAGTTCGCAAACTGTGAGTTTACCATAGGGCATTCGTGTTGGGGAGATCCTCATCTTCGACATGGAAAGCTGCACTTGAAAAACCACCGTGTCGCCACGAAAATGATGAAGTTTGAGCAACAAAAATGAGGCGCGGCGGAAAAATGCTGAAAAATCACCGGCAAGAAATTTTGGAAAACTTCCACTGAAAGGCTAGCGGTTTGACTGCAAGAATGGTGGCTACCCATGGCATCCATCGGTTCATCATGATCCACATGAGCATCACGAAAACTGGTGGTGGTTGACCTCCCCCTCTGAAAAATATAGTTCGTCAGTTGGGATGATGACATTCCCAATATGATGGGAAAGTCATAATCCAGTTTTTTTCCATTCACCACCAAGCAGTGATTATTAACCATTATTAATCATCATTAACCATCATTATCCTAGACTAAACCAATGTTCCAGTCATAATCCAGTCATGTTCCAAAGCACCAAGCAGCATATGTCAAAATCATTGGACACCCAAAATTGGAGTTATCATATATTGGGAATATCATATATGAACCATATATTAATTCACCCAAAAGTCATGTTCCAGTCAGCACCAAGCAGTTATGGTGAACCCCCCAGCCACCGCCTCATTGCCACTGTCGTCGGTCAGCACAAAGGCACTCATGCCCAGTGCGATGGTGACTGCCATCGCAACCGGCGCTGGGTGTTGAGCTGGGTAACTTGGTTTTTGGAATGGTTGACATGAGAATCTGGTGGATATAGTGGTGGATAGTGGAGTCACGGGTTAATTGGTTAATTAATTACTGCTTTACCTTGATACAACATGATATATTAATATATAATTGGGGTTTATGATGAGCTACGGTATCTGCAGCTGATCAAGCCCTTGGAGATCTGTAAAATCTGCGGGAAACTCCTGTTTTTCGTTCCCCACAATGAAAGGATTTATAGACCAGTTCTGGAAATATGTGTTTCCCTTAAACTAGTTCTTGGAGTAATTTGTTCAATGATTTTCTTCCCTGTCTTCAAACCAAACGTGCTCGCCTAGCACGTTCCACTGCAGTGTGGTTTGGCGTTGACCACGCATCACCCACATGATCAAAGCGGTGACTAGCAGCTTGCTCTGGAGCAAAATCTGGTACCTGTGCCAGTGCAAAAACATCAACATGATTATATATATATATGATGTTCTTTTGGTTGGGACATGTTGGGAATACCTGGTCGAGAAAGGTGTATTCCACCACCAAGAAAAAGGTGTACATGTGTATATATTATGTCATACAATGGATTTTAGGAAATCGTGGGAATAACTGGTCCCCTCGCCCCCATAAACACACAAAAGTGCCTACAGTAGGTCAAGATATCGGTTACTTCTGTCGTTGAAACATGGCGAAATCTTTGAATCATCACCAATCTTCATGGCCAAAGATATCAATTTGCCCATCCAAATATTGGCTCATTTATGGTTTCTGGATGGATATTTTTTGGTTGACATATTTTCCCACCCTGATCCAAGAATGGCCAAATATTAATCCATTCAACTCTTTTTCCTGGGTCCATTCTTGTTCCCCAAATGTTTCTCAGATTTGTCCAAATCTGGATCCTATCATGTACTGTAATCTGTGAATAGTATCAATATCCGATTAACTAAGCACAAAAAAGAATCGATGTCATTCAATTTCTTTCTATATATATGGGATATCCCCAGGTATATACCTGAATAGTCCATGAAAACATCCCACGTAGCCTCCAGTAAACTGACATAAATATATCGAAAATCATCAGTTTTAATAGGTTTTAATAGGTAAACCATCTAGAAATGGGCCATGGAAAAAAGCCATGGAACATCCCCCGGCTCACGCGGCGCCGCCCATGACTGCCATGGACTGCATCTCCAGAAAATCGCCTTGGCAGCGATGGCAAAATCAGGAATTGGCCATGCTATAATCAATGGATTGGTTTTCTTGGGAAAATCTGCAGGAAACCATAGATTTTCCCATTAAATATGGGGCTTTCCTGTAAATTGTCCCTGAAACCAATCCATTGCTATAACCATGGTTTGGTTTTAAAATATACCCTCTGGTTATGACAAACAGTTTGCCATGGAAAGATCCACCCATTTTTGATAGGTAAGCCATAGAAAATTCTATGGGCCATTTCCCATGGCTATGTTAAATAACCAGAGGGTAAATATATAGTCATCCTGGAGTAGATAGAATATGGAATTTTCGAACAATCCTCACTAAAACGGAATATGTTTGAAAATTCCACATTCTATCTACTTGAGGATGATTATAAATATATGAGGAAATGAATCTGAAAGTTGAAAAAAAACGGCAAATGAAAGCCGTCTAATAATTATGATGAAACAAATGCACGTTTGATGGTCCGAGAAGTAAGATGTTTTACATGGAGAATGTGCTTTCTCTTTAGGCGACTTTGCGAAAGGATATCTCCCGTCATCTGCCCAACCAACTTTCCACCGGTAGCTGGTTCAACTGCGCCCATCCGAAGTATTTCTCCGATTTAAAGATCTAAAAACATGTTTCTTTTTCATCAGTCAAAACAGTCAAATCCATCCGATGGGGCCAATCATATGAAACCATCTGACCATATGAATACTACAGACATATGAGATCCAAAAAAATCCATGTTGGAATGGTCACATATCTACGCCTGAAATCACTTCAGAATGGGTCTAAGTCAGTCGCCGAAGGCGTAGACCACGGCAATGGCGCTAAAGACCTCGAGGGACGGATCCCTTTTTGGGGTTTCCTCTAAGAATCCGGGGCTCCGGTGCCAGCGATCATCGGCAGTATTCGTTGGGTGTATGTTGGCATCCATTTGCAGATGATTAATGGTTAATGATGATTAATGGTTAATGATGGTTAATGATCATGTTAATGATGGTTAACCATTATTTGCGACATAGCTGCTATGATGATCATTGGCAGATTATCATGGCAATTGTCATCTTAACCAGTCATTTGCTATGATCATTGGCAGATTATCATCACTATACTATATTTGTCATCTTATCCAATCAGTCTTGTTCATTGGCCCATCATCATTGCTGTGATTATTCAGGCTGAGTCACAATGCTTTAAGCCAGACTGAAATATCTGAAATAAGGTCATTTAGGAATGATTCCTCCAATCCAAACGATGATTGACGGTGTGACATCGCCGTGAGGTCATTATAACTTATCCAGACATATCCAGAGCATACTCCACATTCAATATCTTCATCATATCCCCATCATATCCCCATTGTTGTTGGTGAAATCCACATTTTGGCTGCCTTTTTCGCAACATCTCCCAGGCCTTCAGGGGTACCGGATCCCAGCATTGCTTCAGGCCGGGCATGCCACCGAAGAGCAAGGCCAAGGAATTCCCTGGCCGGACGCGTCATGAAAAGGTTAGCGTGATTCCTAGATGGCTTACCCTCTGGTAAACTAACATAACTATGGAAAATCACCATTTTTAATGGGTAAATCCACTATAAATGGCCATTTTCAATAGCTATGTTAAATTACCAGAGGGTACATCATACTAAATCTGGAAATGTGATAATTTCTAGAAATGGGATGATCTTGAAGGATATGACAAAATGATTAAGGTAACTTGGCGCGGCTTACAACTTTACTTATATGTTATATATATAGTGTGATATAATGTGGATTTTGCCACGCTTCTTCCGTAGCTGCTACATGCAAGGACACAACTTGAATCATCCAAGTGGGATCAGCAGAAGCAGCGCGGCTCCCGCTTTTTTGGCATCCCACTTTCGTGCCAATCGCTCTTCCAATAGTCATGGTCCTCATCTTCGCTCTCTTCGCCCAAACCCTGGTGGCCCTGGTCCTTTGGGTCCTTTGGGTCCTTTGGGGCGGCTCCCAGCGAGTGAAACTTTTCGAACGGCGTGGGGGGCAAGCTTCGCAGCGATGAAGTGAGATATGACCTGACGGCGCTCAAGTATGCTGGATCATGGTGGTAGGAGACCAAATCACTTTCTGGTTGGTGGTTTTAACCCCTCTGAAAAATATGAAAGTCAATGGAAAGGACTATCCCATATATTATGGAAAATAAAACATGTTTGAAACCACCAACCAGCTTTAGTTGGTTTTCCGTAGAATTTCTGCCGGATGATACTTTGTGACACAAAGTGTGTTCACTATACCATGTGGAACCATTGTGAGCTTGTAAGTGGGATGTTAGCCAGACTTGAGCACAACCAATAAACAGTTCTGAATATAATAATCACCACATGACTACACAAATATTATGTTGGTTCTCTATTGTCCTCCATAATTGTCCATACTTCCCAATTTCGTTGGTGTCATCCTCCATGTTTTCCCCCTCCGCACTTTTTCAACTGATCTCATTTAAACTCCATTTTAAGGTCTGGTCCGATTTTTTTCAATTGTCAATGGCGCGGGAATAGATTTGGGGGTAATTAATTATACTCCATTTTCAGACAAACCATGATAATGAAAAGCCAAATCCTGAAAAACTGTCTGTGATATGGCAGTGTGTCAAAACCTTGTACCCCTGTAGTTCACATCAAAATAACTGGGATTTATGGATGTTCATTCCCCTAAAAATGGTATTGATAGGTATTGATCCATACCCATATTCCACCATGAAAAACCCATTCGCTTCTGTTTGGACACCGGAAAACCTTCATCTCCCCACCTGTCCGGTGATGCCGCCGGCGATCGCCGGAAAACGGCGCTGCGCCCGGCATCGCGGAGGAAGGAGTCGCGACGACGTTCTTCGGCCGCGATTTCCTCCTGGCAGAAATGGGCTGTGAAAAGTCCCTGAAAAATGGAAAAATGGACCATTCATGATCAATATGCCAACTTTCTTATACTTTCTTGGGTTTAGGATATTTCATACCAACATTGGAGGGTAAACACATTGAGGTTATGGACGCGGAGGATATGAAGCGAGAACGCTCCAATTTTACAAGTATTTCAGGGTTTGGAGACTTATGTCTAATTGATATGTGATATAGGTGATATGGGAAATTAAATACACATCATGGATATTACTGCTATTAGAACTGCAAACATTCAGCAATGAGTCAGTTTTTCTGGGATATGGCAGGATTTTACAACGAAACTCACTTGTAAGGGCTGATGAAACAAGAGAGGCGCCATCCTTAAATCCCCACAATGGCGCGTTCACAATATTGCTGATAAGCTGAATCCCCCTCTTAGAACTTCTTGGAAGGGTTCTTTTTGGTCTACTCCCTAGAAACCAATGCATATCCATAGTCTTTATTGTGGGTCAGTAAGTAACAAGAGTGTTGCTCCTGTCCCTCATAGCAACTGAAATCCCTACCGCTCCAACCTTCAACTTCTCTTTTCGAGACGTGCATTGACGTTGATGTTCACGCAGCCAACACACTTGCCTGGTTCGGAACAACCAAGCAGAAACATTTCGGGCGCATGGCCTAAAATAGTTGGACAGCCCGAAGTATATACTCAATGGCAAGGAAGTTGTTTCCTCCAATAGCGATGAACATTTTGTTGGTCTTGGGCAGCAAAACCATAGAAACACTTACTGTATATCGATAGAAGCTCCGAAATCATTCTCTTGGAGGGGATAGAAGGAAGCCTGAAATGTTTGCCTTTTTCAATGTGATTGGATGAATTTCCCAGTATTCTGTGGTCCAAACTTGGTTTGTCTTCCATTTGCAGGGTCTTCAAACTTGAAACACCATACCCTCCCCATGCACGTTTATCTTCAATTCCCCCAATCTTCATCATGTTTTCCCATGTTTTTGCTGCTGAAATCCTCAACTTAAATCATCTGAAATCCACTTCTACTCTCTGAGAAACTCATGCTCTGATATCAATGGAGGTATCCAAAAATGGTTGGTTCAAAAAAAAAGAACATCCATCTATGAATGGATGAACAGAAAAATCCACTTCCATCCCTACAATCCCCAAATTGCCATCCCCATTGTTCTCCCAGCTGCTGGATATGCGCCCCCGTCTCAGCTCCCGCTGGGGTGTGCCCTTCATCCGGCAGCAGCGAGGCGCGAAAGGCCAGCGCCGAGGATAGGGACGAGGAGAGCCGGGCATTTTCCAAGCGTGCAGTGGTGACCTGAGGGGCAAGATAGGTTAAGTGGGGATGAGGTGAATTCACCATGTATTTTTCCATTTATTAAATCGTGTTTTGGTGTCGTTTTGATGGGATAAAGGGGAAAAAATATGGACACATTTTTGAAACATTGGAGATTCTGGGATAAACACATGGGTTAAACGCATGATGATGTGCATAAATCTAGTTAGTGCCATTTATATACATTTATATATGGCTTAATCAACGGAAATAATATGGGGTTAATCCCAGTATACCATTTTTCAAAACACCACATGGACAGTTGCTTAAAATGGGATTAATGGGATTAATCCAGGTGCCCAAGAGTTTTCAGTGCTGATCGATTGGTTGGAGATTGGTTGCCTAGAATTATATAATGATGTGTATAAACCAATTGCTAGCTGGGTCACCTTGCAGGTAGAATCAATGGAATGAAATGCTTTAAAGACATGGAAAAAACCATGGGATTTTTCGATGGGAGATGCCATTGGGGTCGTGGGAAAGCCAGACTTTCGGGGGAAACCCTGGGTGTATGGGAAAGTTACGGGAAATTTTGGCCTTTTAGAGGCCCAAATTTCTTGGCGCTCGAGCAGACTGTCCCTTCTCTGGGAGTGGCTGAATAGCATGATGTTTTTCCACAGTTATGGAGCAGTTTACCAGAGGGTAGCATTGCTCAGTCCCATGATCATGGCGACGTAGCCACGACGTAGCCAGGCAGCCATGATTTGAATTGGAAAAATGTGGTCTGTTTAAACAGATTTAATACTAAGATTTGATATATCCCATATGAAACATTATCCAAAAAATGTACTTTGAGACTTTGAGGTATAATTTTCCCTGTTGTTTCATGACCATTTGGGGGGTATTCCTCATGCCCATTTCAGACAGATCCATAAAAAATCAAGCGATGATAATTATTAAGTTGGTCCATGACTGTTGGATGTGTTTTAGTGTTACTCAAGTTGAGTCAGTTGATTTGTTAATCCGGACTAAAACTTTGGAACATTCACAAAAGAATTGTTATCCTCTATTCATCCACAACTTTATGTTCCATAGCTGGAAATATGTTATCAACTATTTATCCACTAGTATTCATCCATTATCCATCCAATTGTGTTTTATCAACTATTCATCCACTGGGTTTATCCACAAATCAATAGTGGCTCCAATTTCATGGATAAATAAAACGTGGTGATATATGTTCATCAACTATTCATCCACTGTTTCATCTATTTGATCAGCCATTATTTAAGTCATTTTCATTCATCAAGTATTTATTCATTCTTCTTCATCCACTATTCATCCAAAATTTCAGCCACTATTCATCTACTGGTTCCACAAATGTTCCACAAATCATATAACTGTTATAACCAATTTGGAAAATCATCCACCTGGCTCCGGACAAAAACCACCTGATCCTCAATGTGTTTCACCCATTCGCGCAAAGGAAGCTCCTGTTCCTTGCGCGGTTGGGACATGGGAAATGGTCCGAATGGTCTGAAGTTGGCTATGGAAATTCGTTGGGGAACTGCTTGGGAAAGTGGTAGGATTGAGGTTGGATGCTTTTCGGATGAAAATGAACGTGGAAACAAACATATGAGGTTCTGTTGTTCGCATTGATGAACATGTTTTTCTGATGCGAAAATGAAGAAAGAAATGGCACGCGAAGGATCCTGAGTCAGTTCAGAGCACAGATATTTCAGTTTCAATTAAAATTGTCACCCTCTCTCATTGACTTTCACCAGAAGTGGGCGAGGTCCAAAATCAATCAGCAGCCCCCAGAAACCATGAAACCATGGTCTGCGCAAGGGATTGAAAACATCCTGGAGGAAACTTTTAAAATGAGGTTTTACTATTTTTTTGGAGGATCCCATGAATAATAGTTGATGAGTTATAAACCTTAAAAATGGTTATTATACTTAATAATAGTTATAAGATGTTATAAACCCTATAGTTGATTAATTATAGTTGGTTATTACCATGAATATCCCCACCAGACCCCAGGGCATTTGCTTCACATCTCTGCTGTCACTGACCGGACCTCTGCGGCTTGACGTTCTTCGGTCACCCTGCGACCTGAGAACAAACTGTGGAGAGTGACATACATAATAATGATTGATTAAGGATGATTAATGATGATTCATGATGATTAATAATGAATTGTGATTATTAATGATTATCCATGATTAATAATGATTAATAATTATTAATGATGATTTATGATTATTAAGGATCATTAAGGATGATTAATGATGATTCATGACGATTAATGATGATGAACGATGATTAATGATGATTAATCATGATTAATGATGATTGATGATGGTTAGTGATGATTAATGGTTATTAATGATTATTAATGATTATCAATGACTAATGATGATTAATCATGATTAATGATGATTAATGATTATTGATGATTAATAATGATTATCAATGATTAATAATGATTAATAATTATTAAGAATGGTTAATTATGATTTATGATTATTAAGGATGATTAAGGAGGACTAAGGAGGATTAAGGAGGATTAATGATGAGTCATTACGATTCATGATGATTAATGATGATTAATGATGATTAAGGAGGATAATGGAGGATTAAGGAGGATCAATGATGCTTAATGATGATTAATGACGATTAATTGATGATTAATGATTATTAATCATGATTAATAATGATCAATGATGATGAATGATGCTTAATGGTTAATGGTTGAACCATGATTAGCAATGGCTAATAATTATCAATAATGATGAATAATGGTGATGAGCAGTGATGATTAGTAATGATTAATGATGATTAATGAGGGATCCCCGTTTTCTTGAATGGTTTATAAGGGAAACTCCGAGGAACATGGATGATAACTCGGGGTAGCTCCATTTTAGGAAGCATATGTGGGACCGTCCGTTGATGCGGCCAGCTGTTTTTTTGTGTTCACCAAGGTCACCAAAATCTGTTGAGAAATTTCCGAGACAACCATTGAATGATCATTTATCATCACTAACAGTGAGATTTTTAATGGGTAAATCCACTATAAATGGCCATTTTCAATAGCTATGTTAGTTTACCAGAGGGTAATCATCACTAACAGTGATATGGACCATCATTGAGTGATCATTTACGATGATTAGTGCCTTTCTCATGGTGATATATAAACATCACTGACAGTGCCTTTCTGGGGACAATCATTTACTGGTCAATTACTGGGGCAACTGTCTATTGATGTTCTCCCCCCCCCTCCCAGCCAGACCCAAGTCTATTCCCAAATTAATTGTACCCTCACTCCAGTTCCCACCTTTAGATCTTCTTGATTAATGAATGATATGACTTTGAAAAATACGCTGTACATTAGTACATGATGGTACACGTACGTCAGTACATGATGGTAATGGATGTTCATGGTATATAATATAAACTATAAACTCCAAATAATCCCTTCCTCCTAATACTAAACGTCCCCCTAATACTAAAAACAGGCATCCATCTCCAATTCCGAAAATTTCAGTTTGGCCAATTTGACTTTTAATTGATCCCCTTTAAAAAACAATTTAAAAATCAACCTACCATTTGTGGGTTCTCCCCCCTAATACTAAAAACTAGTTCACCCCGGGGT
>Ga0126342_10005709_pt1 | contig 21841 bp, 22 predicted proteins | sample Cyp1metagenome_FD_92528 | JGI IMG/M metagenome (GOLD analysis project Ga0126342, IMG submission 92528) | Coral microbial communities from Lord Howe Island, Old Settlement Bay, Australia - Cyphastrea 1 metagenome | ecosystem: Host-associated > Invertebrates > Cnidaria > Coral ... | reverse complement strand
CTCAAGCACCTTTCGGTCCATCAGTGGATTCGCTTTGCCATCCCTGATTCACAACAACCAGTCTCTCCTATAGGTTTCCTATTTTTGAAACTTCCGCCACCGCCTTGTGCGGTACTACTGGTACATATGGAGGTTTCCTAAAATGAGGGTACCCCGGTACCCCTAAATCATCCATTTTAATAGGATGATGTCCATTATGAAGCAACCATTTTGGGGATGCCCCATTTATGGAACCCCCCTAATATATACATATGGAACAATTATACCAGTTATATATGGGTTAAAACCCATGTAAAAACCACTTGCCAACTGGGATGCGCATCCAAAGTAGATTTTGTGGCTTCTTCTTATACTTTTTTGGGATCTCATTGAGGAGTGCAGGTCTGTTCGGTATATGATGACGATGCTGACACCAATCTGATGCCGATGCCAGTGGGGCTCCATTCCCATTTTCTGCAGCTGTCCGAATCGTCAAAATCAAGAAAAATCGAGGCTACAAGTAGCTAACAAAACTGCTGCTTTCACCCACCTACAAGGATATCGGATTATCATCCCATTTGCGTGGAAAATGCCAACAAAAAAGTAGAAACCACCAAACAGAAAAGTGCTCCCAAACTCCCCCTCAAAAAAGTCCTTCTCTTCATTTACCACCATCAAGATGGCCAAGTTAGGATATCATATCCAACAAAACATCCATTTCAATCCATTTCAGCCATTTCAGCCACAGTTCACAGATGTTCACACCCAGCCACTGGATAGTAAGGATTGAAATTATCCAGTCCCAGCACGCCATCGCCACGTTTTTTGAAGAATTTGGCGCAATGATAGCCTCGCCGATCATCCCACTGCAGAGGAACTAGGCTTGGGATGCTTGGGGATTTTTGTGTGTTAACCATGGTTACATGAATGGTTACTATTCAGTAAATGTTCAACAAAAAACTGCGGAAATCCATGGGTTGGAAATGATCAAGGGTGGATTTTCCGTGGCTTTGTTAGATTCCGGGCTCCGGGAGGCCAGCTGCTTTGCAACGGCTTTGTTCCATCACTGGATGACAACCCTTGGTGAGCTGTGAAAACCCCCACAGTGAAACATGCTAGTCTAACCCATGTTGCTGGACTTTGAGTATCCTCCGTTTGGGAACACCAATTCCAATTTGCATGTGCTAAGTAGATTTCTGAAGGACCCATCGGTTCTTGAACCATTTTGGCATATGCTGCTTACTGCCACTAAATCAAACATCAACGCAAAAAAATGGCAGGCACAAAGACTGGGCCCATCATCTTCCAACCCCCATCTGCTTTTTAGTGTTTCAGTTTCATGTTTCGATTCACACCAAGAAACCCACAAAGCCAGCTGTGCCAGTGACAAGAATCACACGTCCTGTACTTGACTTGGTGGACTCTGCGGCTGTCGTCTCGAATCTGCGTTTTTGAGGCCCATCCGACGGCATGGCGCGGTAACAGATCGGTCGAGGTTCCACCCAGAGCTTGAGAAACTTGAGAGGTTCGGCTAAGGTCAAGCTCCTTGAGATGAGAAAAACCATCGAAAATGGGAATTTGTTCAAAATCAAACCCAAAAGAACCACAATCTTTGTTTATATATATATGATATTATATGATTATACAATATTATATTATAGTATATAGTTACCTTGTAATATACATGCACATATATAATTATATATGTATGTGTATGTATATTATATGTCCATGTCTATGTATATGTATATATATATACAATGCTCGGTCATTATTCAAATCTTCTGTGATTTACCATGCAATGAGCGCCGCTTCTTCACCAGGTTTCACCTAAAATCCAAGGCATTACATTCTATGGTCTTGGTAGAACATTGGTGGAACAATAGTAAACCATCTCGAACTTTGTCAAAAAGGGATGGTTTGTAAACCATCAAATATTTCGTGGTGGTAACTATTATTGGCCATCCCTCACCGCTATAAATCCAAGGTGGCGAGGAAATCCCCAGGTCCTACGAGGTGCTAATTACCTGCTGGGAAATCCACAGCCACATAGTGCGAAATATACCTCCAGACTCAAGTCATCTACTTTTAGGCTGATTTTTCTGGTGGATTTTCCGGCATTTTCCACCGTTGCCGGAGGGAAAACATCTGATTTTTCCACTGAAGAAACAACATGTTCCAGGCAACTTTCCAGCAGATCCCCGGCGGTGCAGCCAGGAATAAACCGAGAAGTGCAGGATTGGATCGAGGGAGGATTTTTCCAGGCCCCCCCCCGCCCCGGAATTCATCATGTTCATCGTAATTCATAGTAAAAACCCTTCAAAAGCATGACACTCAAAAGTAAATCCATGAGCAAGAATAACGACAATTCCAACCACATAAGCCATATCAAACCATATTAAGCCAATGAAAACACTCAGCGCCAGTGGTTTCCTTAAAGTTTCCCTTTGCGCGGCGATGCGGCCACCTGGTTGCTTCTCGCAGACTTGGCACACAAAGAGCCCACATAGCTGACCTGGTGTGGAGATACGAACGGTGCAATGTGTAAGTAATCAATATCTCCACATTCACTCATGCTTGATTACTATATTTGCTTATTTGATGAAATAAGCGCCTATTATTAAGACGTGATTATGATAGTAATGAGACAAAATGAAACTAACAATTAGTTTAAACAAAAAAACACGAATCTTAGTTGTTTAGCCATGGGATTTTCATGATATAATAATGATTTTTCAGATACGAACAGATCACTTTTTAACATGATTTCATCTTGGTTTAGTTCCCTCGATTCCACTGGATCCCTGGAAGGCTGCCATTAGTCGCTGTTGAAGCCGCCGTGGCTTTGGAACAGTGACAAGAATCCAAAATGATCCATACATACCATCCATTATCATTATTCATTGGTTAAGTCCATGATATTTCCCTCTGGTAAACATACAAAAAACTATGGAACATCAGTATGTTCAATGGGTAAATCAACGAACTAAATGGCCCTCCCAACCATAGTTTAATAGGGGATTTCCAGATATTTGGGACCATAGAATGGGGCTGATGAATATTATATAGGGCTATGGGTTTTGTCTTGGTTCAAAAAGGGTGCAGTTTTTTGGTTTTTGTTTTTGGATTTGTTTTTTGTTTTTCAGTCTGGGGCACTTTTCCTTGCTATTTGCTACATTCTGGCGCAAAAACCGGTACTTTGCTCAATTTTGGAGCTAAAATCTGCCATTTGCACTGTTCATCGATTTTCCCATGGTGTTCATTGATTTACCCAAAGTTTTCATCGATTTTTCCATAGGTTTCATTGAGTTTCCCATGGGTTCAATTGATTTTTCCATGGTGTCAATCGATTTTTCGGTGTATAACATGCACCTGGTGAACATGTAGAATATAGGTTGAAGCACAACCGTGTTGGGTCTAAATAGTGGCATTGGATGCTATCATAGTGTTGGTTGGTTTCGGATTTATTTAGGGTTGGTTTGGGGTTTGTTTAAGGTTTCTTTAGGGTTGGTTCAAGGTTTATTTAAGCTTTATTTAGGATTGGTTTAGGGTTTATGTAGGGTTATTTAGGGCTGTTTAGGGTTATTTAGGGTTCGTCCAGGCTCTATTTAAATTCTGTTGAGGGTTGGATTAAGGTACGTGTAGGGATAGAAGGTGTGGATATAAAGATAGATAGATGCATAGATAGATGGATGGATGGATGGATGGATAGATAGATTGATTAGATAGATTAGATTGATTAGATAGATTAAAATAGATTAGATAGATTAGATTGATTAGATAGATAGATTGATTAGATAGATTAGATAGATTAGATAGATTAGATAGATTAGATAGATTAGATAGATTAGATAGATTAGATAGGTTAGATAGATTAGATAGATTAGATAGGTTAGATAGATTAGATAGGTTAGATAGATAAGATAGATAAGATAGATAAGATTGATGAGATGGATAAGATTGATGAGATAGATAAGATTAGATTAGATTCGATTAGATTAGATTTAGATGGTTAGATAGATAGATAAATAGTTCAGACAGTTTAGATAGTTTAGATAGGTTAGATAGATAGATAAGATTAGATTGGATTAGATAAAATAAGATTAGGTTAGGTTAGATTAGATAGATAGATAGATAGGTAAAGCATGGTAAAGCCACAATTGCCACACACCCACAAAAGCCACAAAAACCACAACAGCGCCACAAAACCATGCTGGAAAAAAACACCCAAAAAGTCATAGCCCCCCATTCAAAAATTAGCTCAACTCCACTGGGCCAACTGCAGCATTCCAAAATCTGCAGTGCATCTTTTCCCAAACCTACCAAGTTCAAGTAGGAAGTATACTGGCTAAAGGGTACCCTCCGGCAAATCGATTTTCTATAGTTTTAAGTAGCTATTGAATTTCGTGGGTTGAGGAACATGATCTGTAAATGGAGGATTTTCCAGTGAAAGAACATGTAACATATTACTGGAGGGTATGTATGAATTCATATGGAGGTTTCTTAGTCTGGGGGATTCCCAACACCGCTTCAAAAAACGAAAATGCTTTGGATGATTTGGGGCTACCCCCATGACTTAGGACCCCATCAAACACCTATAAAACCTGTAAAAATCCCATGAATTCACCATGGTTGTTGGACAAATCCCATGAACATCCACCATTTTGGGATATTTTTGGTACATCCGATCCAGAATCCAAGGATCCCGACAAACGCAAACGATGGAGCCCAGCTGTTCTCCACATGAGCTGCACTGTGCTTGCCCCGCCTGGGATCTAATCCAATATGGCTGGGAAATCGACCAAAAAGGCTGGTCATGGGCACCAGAAACATGGATACCCTCTGGTAATGACTAACAATAGCTATTGAAAATGGCCATAGAAATAGTGGATTTTCCCATTAAAAATGGTGATTTTCCATAGTTATGTTAAATTACCACAGGGTCAATCTGGCATGTTCCGTCGCCATGTTTGATTAGAGGGAACACATACTGGTTTCTCTTGGATTCTGGGACCGTTTCCAGCTAAAAAAAATATTGAAAAACGTCACATAGCACTTGATTCTCAACACCCCACCAGACAATATCCTGGAATGATCCGGGGAAGTCGTCTTTCTTGTGGGCAGCCCATGGTCATTATTAGGACAAGTTACCCACCACAGGCAGTAAAAATTGCATCTGGGTAGGAGTCCCCATCAAGCACAACAGAATTGATAGCCTCCAGTAAAATAAGAGTTTGCTATGGAAAAAATGGCCCATGTATGGATTATTTACATTTATTTACCTATGAATATGGTGTTTTTTTTCCATGGCTATGTGAGTTTACCGGAGGGTAACCAGAAAGCACTGTTCACTAGCCTACTGCAGAAAGCCTGCCAAGACATTATATGATATCCAATCTGTTCACCCAAAATTCTCAGTTGATGCTCCCAGCTGAAAGACAGCCGAAGTGCAACGCCAAAGCTATTGTTGAATTCCCGCAGAACCTTGAGAAAGCGGTGGCTGCAAGAATCAACAAGGCTGCACGACATAATTGCACATCTTCCCAGCAAAACATCAGGGCTGTCCAAAAGAAAAGACTGGCCGTGACTGACCCAAAGTGACTCAAACAAAACGTTTTTCCAGTTTTGCCAACAAAAAAAGGGGTTGTACTCTCAGTTTTGCCTTGATTTGGCGAAACTGAACGGCACCACGCCCAGCAACATGTTCCGAAGGCTTTTGAGCTGGCAAGGACAAGCTGCTTAAGGACCAGAGATCGCGGGCCGGTCCATCCTAGGCGTTGGCGGCTTCACTGTGGGATGATGTCTGTGGCTTAGCCTGCACGAATTCAACATGGCTAGCTGGAAAATTGCCGAACTCAATGAAGGTTTTAATGTGTTTTAATGGGAAAATATGGGAAAATCATCTATAACTGGAGAATGTTCAATTGCCACGTTTGATTTTCACAGGGTAGCAAGTATAATCACCACTTTAGTCCTATACTTTGGCACTATTATTTGGTACCCGCAATGAGCCTAAACTCACCATGATGTCACACTCAAATCCATTATAATATCATATTGGAGTCATATCCCCGTCCCATAAATTCCCTTCATGTCTTGATTGACTGTCCCAGTAGCACCATTTCTGAGCATCACTCTCCAGAGGATCCCGTGATTAAAAAACACTGGGATCTCCATTTCTTTTGCACAAATTCTCAGCTTGTTTAGTTGCGGCTGGAGTTCCACTTGAAGTGGGTCTCTAATGCTGGTGGGATATGGCCATAAGTTGTGCTATCTCTCAAGTTCTGGGGGCTTATAACATCACCACCCTTTAAGGCCACTTTTCAGGGGGGGAGCATACCAAAATGTAAGATACATTTTTTGGGACCCCCCCCTTAAATGTAAATTTTGTCACTGAACGTTCCCCAGGTATCGTTTTTGTGGGGAGGGTCGTCAAAATACCTTCAAAATGTAAGCTTACATTTTCAAGGCACCCCTCAAAAACACCTTGAAAGGTGTAGCTTACATTTTGGGTACGTCCCCTTTAAAAGGGTGCTGATCTTATAACCATGGTTTAAAAACACTCTGTACTGAGTCCCAAGCAAGATGGAAAAACCCTGAGGTTTTCTCATGGATTTCCAGGCTCCCAACCTTTCTATCTACTTGGAGTTTGCGAATGTGTGTACCCCCCAAAAAGTTGAACAGTTCTGAAAACATCCGACCAAAATAGTGATATACATCGTTTACGTTCGAACCTTCAATGATACTTTTCTGCATCTTTTTGGAACCTGAACTAGATTCAGCTCCACAAAATATGAGGTGCACATGTTTTTTCCTACCAAAATATCACGTTTCTCTCAGGTTTCTCAAAATGAGGGATCGGTGACCTGGGTGACCATGGCTTGAAAGCCATGGCTTTGCCACGAAGTCATCGAATGACTTCCGGATCTTTGGGGTCCCATGAATTTGTCCCATCCTTTTCCCATTTGGGGTCAAGACGTATTGGACCTAATTGCTCTCAAAAAATTGGGGGGATAACCATCTACCAGCTATTTGTGGCTCACCAGTGCAAAGTTTTGACTCATAACATCCCATAAACATCTGGTTGGTGGTTTCAACCCCTCTGAAAAATCATGGACTTCGTCACTTAGGATTATGATTCATTCCCAACTGAATAGAAAAATAAAAAATCCATGGTTCCAAACCACCAACCAGCCATTTGTTTAGGACTTCCCAATTTTTCCCATCGATTCCCCCCACCCATCCCCACCCGCCATCCCCCCGGGATCACCCACGATGAACTCTTCAATCCCCGGCAAGGCCCGTCGCAGCAGCGACACGCCCGTCAACGCCTCGGGTGCCTCGTGCGGAGGCGATGTGTGACAGATCTGGGAAAAATCCATGGAACAATCTAGGAAAACCCTGGAAAACTCTGGAAAAATTGTGGGAAAACTCTGGAAATTTTATCGGAAACTCTGGGAACAACATTGAACAAATCTGGGAACAGTCTGGAAACATGAGGAAGAGCTACAGCGTAAACTTTTGCTATAAATCATTGTCATTTGAAACATGTCAGCAACAATAGTGGGTGTGTTGCGTATGTAAGTAGACTGCTTGTATGCAAACTTTGTCTTTTAACTTGCAGTTTGGACCGTACGAATTTGGTGTGGCTTACTGCATGGAATACCTATAATGTACATCCAACATTTAGTCCTTTTACAGTACATTTTAAAAAGACACAGGGCATCCCCATATTTAGCAGGTAAATGTCTGCCTTCCTGCAGATTTGGGGGTTTCCTAAAAGGGGGCATACCCAAATCATCGACTCATCGACCATGTTGGTATTGAAATCCGGGGATCCTTCATGTTGAGAACCCCCCTATGCCGACCTGCACGGGATACGGGAAACGGCAGTGAGGACACTTCCACCACCAGGTCATAAAGTCGGGTTCCTGGAGGCGAAACGGGGTCCCTCGCCACCAAAACCATCGTCCATAAGGGCGGGTAACCGTGGAGATGGCCCAGAAACACATGACTTCCAATCCGAAAAAAAACACAAAGACTTTTTGACAATGGATTCAATGGTCCCGCGGGTAACCAGGGCTTTACCATGCTTTACCGAAAGCATTTGCCTCTTGTTTCCCCAGGAAATGCTTTCTGAATCGAATGTCAAACTTTCATATATGTATTGACAAGGCCCCGAGCCTTTCTTTTTCGGATGTCTCAGGTATAATCTTGTAAGGTTTTCAAACCTAATCAAAATCGACACGAAATGACACGCATTGGTGGTGTCCCAAAAGCACCCGGCACGTTTCTAAGGGGTGCTTTATAGCCCCCCCCCCACTACTGACCGACACGACACGCCAATAACATGCATTGACAACTTGAAGATTTGAAGAATCATCTCCATCGCCTTCCGAAAAAAGACTCCGTTTTTTTGCTTGGAAAAATGTCACAGAAGCAAACGTGGTGAAATCAGTTAAACCTGTACGGATACCTCATTATTTGTTCAAAAACTGAAAATTAAAGGTGGTTTATACTTCCCCCCTACAGGGGCGCTTACAGACACCCGTTAGCACATGCTCGATGAGAAAAAATATACATATATACGTGTGTATCTAATTACGGTGTTTTACCTCATAATCTTTATATTTTTCCCATTTAGGGGGGTACTGAGACTGAGAGGTCTAGGAAAGTTATATATATATATAATAATAGATAGATATAATATACATATATATCATATATGTATAATATATATATATATACTGTAACCATCTGTCTCCACAAACTTATGGATCAGTCTTAATATTCATGGATGTCCCTCTGGACACCCTCAGAGTTCATCTAGCAATCGTCCAGCAATGGATTCGCAAAGGTGACCCTTCGCCGTTTTTCGTCCAGAAATAGTTCAATGATCATTCAATCCCATAGGATCCATGGTGCTGCTATATATGGTGCTCCATGGATCCCATCAATATACCCCCTCTATTGTTAGCATATATACCAGCACCATGGATCCTATGGGAATGATCTACCCATGATTTTCATGTTGTTCCTGATTCATTGATTCAAGGACACCTCATGGCCCTTGTTACATCTTGTTTTGCCTTGTTCTTTTTTATGATTTTTGCAGGAATTACCCAAGAAATGGCGATGTTCCAGCTATTTACCCACCCAAATCATGCTCCCCCAACGAGTCGTCCATGGAACTTCCCGCATCCCATGAGCCCGCCTCTTCGAGGTGCTCCTGATGTCACCGTGCTCGAGACTGGCTCCATCCAAAACTCTCATCTTATGGGAAAATCACCATGTTCAATGCCTAAATCCACGAACTAAATCACCATAAATCACCATAAATCACCATAAATCACCATTTTCAATGGCAAACAACGTTAGTCATTACCAGATTCTAATCTGATGGAAAAAACAAAAAAAACGCCACGTTCATCCCTCTCCAGTCCGGCCAGGTGAAGGTGAGCTTCATCATCTTCTGCAAGCCTTGCAGCAGGGCCTCTTTGGACCTCGTCGCCTTGCAGAGCGCCGTGCTTTTGGGCGCCACCTGGGGCGCAGGCGCCCAAGTTGGGCCGCCGCGCTGAGGCTTTGGTGGAGGTGAAACATCCAAATCTTGGGGAAGCTGTAGCAAACGCTGGCAAACTACAGCCGATTTGATCCAATTTGTGCTTCGGGGATGTTCTACTACAGTACAGGTTGCTGTTTAAAATGTCTGAAGCACTTGTTGGTGTTATTCATGCAAGTTCTGAAATGAAGAAAACAATCACAAACTTGAAAAGTGATTGTGGAGTGGTTCCCTTTGCTGGCAAGTTTGATCGGGTTTGTTCTACTGCGGAAATCTTCAGAAGCCGGCTGACTTTACAAAATTTATGTCCAGAGTCACAGCCAATCTTAGATAATTACCCTGTTGGCTTGGTTAGGTGTCTATATCCCCATTTCAGAAAATGAAGGCATCAACGTCGACTAAAGGTAATTTTAGTACCAAAGATTGACCCAGGAAGGTCATTCACCAACATATACTACCAAGATACTAAAATACTATCTCGGAGACTAAAATACACTACCAATTTTATATGCGACTGCCAAGATGACTACCAAAGAATCATCTTGGATCACTAGAAAGATCCAACGCCGGCCACGGTGCTGCCAAAAGACCAGTTGCATCCCCCTTGGCAGTCGCACGCCTGCCACAGTGACCTGGGTGACGTTTGGAAATGGCGCATCCGCTTTTAGCGATGTCATATGACACTCATTTTAGAATACATGTATATAATTGTGTATAATATGGATGTGGGTCAAAACCCAAATATAGTAGAAATAGGTTTTGACCCATCCCTGTACATATAATTATATATATACTAACTAATATATATATATAGCATATTTATGACATATTATAACTAGTCCAAGGACACCTGTATGGGAAATCCCCACAACTGCGGATGAGTCAGAGAAATATGCCATCTTACATATCCACTACGCATCTTAGTTCTATCCACATTGACTGCCCATTTGGTAAACTTGATTTTGGGTGACCACATTCCTCAATGAAAATGGCTCACAATCAACCCAGCCACCACGATTTACCAGATGTCCTCCTGGTCCAATTTGGGGTCCAGGCGCTGCACTCCAAAATCAGATCCGGGAGGGACAGCGCGTTACAAATGGGCATGCAAAGGTCTGGTCTATGCTGAACCACCACCTGCCAGGGCGCTTGGAGAAGAATGACAGTTGGTGTGGCCACAGAATCACCAGCAAATGCAAATAACATCATGTCAACTGCATAGATTCTGAGGGCAGCGAAAATTGTGTGCCCTTTCAGTCTGATTTTCAATGATGCTTCTGGAAAGCAGGCCCTCAAAAAGCTATCATCTTGGATTGCCCAGCAATCCAATGGCAGCAGCAGAAACCGCTCTCCATTGCCACATTTTCGCCCCACGCCTGCATCCTTTCTTTTCCACGAGATTTGAGAGCCTCCAGGGACTGGGAAGCACCGGCTTTGGATTTCCGTGAGGAGGGGCTGAAGTTCACGAGCATCTTGGACAAAGTCTCATCGTCCTTCTGCGCTTCCACAATGGCCGGATCAGGTGGTGGTGGCCGTGGCGGCGGTGGCGCGGGCATCGTTGGAGGCACCGGCGCTGGAGGCGCCGGCACGGCCGCCACCACCGGGATAGCTGGCACGGCGAGTGGGGCTGTTGGGGCTGTGGGCGCTGGCACCGGCAGTGCTGGTGCCACTGGTAGTGCGGGTGCCACCTGCACTGCAGGGACGGCGGGGACAGCAGGGACAGGGATGGTCGGTGCAGTGGGTGCTGTGGCCAATGGTGGTGTGGGCGCCTGAGCTACTAACGTGGGTGCTCGGCGGACAGTTGGCGCTGTTGGCGCCGCTGGTGCTGCTGGTGCTGCAGGTGCAGTGGGTGTTGTATGGGCTGGTGGCAGTGGCACAGCAGGCACGGTGGCCACAGGGGCGGGTCGCTGAGGTGCGGGTGGTGCCAGTGTGACATTTCGTGGTCTTGGTGGTGTGGGGGATCTTTTGATGCTGGGCCTTGGTGGTGTCGGCGATCTTTGGACACTTCTTGGGGGTGTGGGGGATCGGGTAGGCCTTGGAGGAGTGGGGGTTCTTTGCACGCGGCGTGGGGGTGTTGGTGCCCGTGCAACCCGCTGTGGCTCGAAATCATCCGAGTAGTCGCTGTCGCCATCAGCACGAGGTCGACTGATGGATGGGGAGAGAAGACTGTGCTGCAGTCCGCTCTCAAACAGCTGGGCCGTGGCAGCAAATGACATAGTGGCCTAGCAGGAGCAATCTGAGAGTTGCCTACCGTGGTTTTTATGCGGGTCTCATCCCAGTTACTCAGCTACAACTCAGGTCTGCAGGATTCGGTCTGAACAAACGTAGCAGAGAGATTTGGACACCTAGATCCTTTCCCTGAAAACTCAAACGGACTCACATGGGACTCAAGCTGCGTTAAATTGTCCGATCCTGCCCAGAAAAAAGATTTGCAAGTTCTAAGTTGATGACATTTCTCTTAAAGTTCACAATAAAATACTCTGAAACACATTTTTTCATATTCAAAGATCTTTTGGCAAAATTTTAAGATAAATTGAACTTAAATATAGTAAATTAGTAGGTTAAACCATCCACATAAATGACAGATTTTATTCATAAACCATCCCCATCTGTTTCCCCATCTGTTTTCCGCTGCCTCAGAACTCCTTGGGCTCAGGTCTAAACTCCCTGCGAGGCGAAGTGCTAGGATTTTTTGGGGTCCAAGTTATAGACCCCAATGGTACCCAGAAACATGGTGGTTTTTACCAGCATAAATTTTAGTACTTCATGTGGGTATGGATCAATACCTATTGATACCATTTTTAGGGGGATGAACATCCATAAATCCCAGCTATTTTGATGTGAACTACAGGGGTACAAGGTTTTGACACACTGCCATGGACTTCTACCATTTTGTTGGGGGTATCTGGAGGGCCTACTAGGTATAAGCTTCTTCAAAGTGAACCTTTTGAGGTGGTTAAGTGACCCTTTTTGGGGTTCAGTGACCTCAAATTGGTGGTTGAAAAGGTCACTTTGAAGAACCAGGTATATGGTGCCATATGGTTGGTGGTTATATAATGATAAAAAAACCATATGGTTATATAATGGTTATGTCTATACATGGTTGTATTTGAATATATGGTTGTATTGGGTCGTATAAACCCCATACGGTTATAATGGATATACATGGATACGAGTAATATTATATATATACGTAGTATTGCTATCTACAAAATATCTATAAAATATCTAAAAAATATCTATAAAATATCTATAATATGGTTGTATAATATCAACATATATGTGGCATTTTATAAAAATGGTGTCGCACATTCTGATGAACATGTCCTGTCTATAGCATCCTATCTTGCTTTTTGTTGGAATTGATATGGTTCATTCCATTTGAAATATGAAAGGGTTCTTCCAGGGAGAGTGAACGACGGAAGGCCAGAATGCTTGCACCTGTGTGGTTGAAGACTGGCTGTAGGTCTGGGACATGGATCAAGTCTACTTTAAGTAGCGTTGGGCTTTTGAATGTTCTGGAGCTGATTCTTACTGATCAATCTTTGAAGTATCGAAATTTAAAAAAAAATAACTTCCGTTTTGATTCATTCAAACAACCCAAACAATGATGAATCGGCAATTTTTTCTGACTTGATACTACTCGACGCACTAACTTCTTGGGGCTCCACACGAAATTCAGAATCAATCCGTGCTCCATTCTTTTTAGAATTGGCGTATTCACCAGGATTTCATATGATGTTTCCTGAAATAGGGATACCCCTAAATCATCCATTTTAGATTGGGATTTTCCATGAAATAAACCATCCAGCGATAAAGGGGTACCCCCATGACTATGGAACCCCCCATATCTACGCTAAGTTGGATGATTGGATGATTGGACTGGTACTTTTTTCTTATGAACCAGCCAATTTTCTAGTTACAATTCCCAATCGATCATGGTTGTTACAGCTTTGGACCAACCTGTAGGTACCCATGTATTGATCAAGCTCAAAAAAGAATCTCAAAAATAAAGATTCAAGTCAACAAATTGATAGTTACTCAATTAACCTATATTATTCATTGATCATAATTCAAGATGATTGATCATAATTTAACAAATTATAGCTATTGATCATATTCAATCATATTTCTGGGTAAATGATGATATGTCACTAACCTGAAAAATCAGGCCTTCCTCCGGGAGGATTCCCCGCAATCGACAAAAATGATTCCAGGGCTCGTTCACCACGTGAGATCGTTATCATTTATCCAGGTATTTGCCTGGTGGTTCATCCCACTTAGTAAGTGGCTTAGTTATCACCCCACTTAATATAAATTAAGTGGTATTAAAGTAGGCTTAATCCACTCAAAAAACTGTTTTTTGTTACCCACTTACACTTACGATCCGTGGATAGCTCACCACCAAGTATCAAAACCATTATATACTGTTAGATGCTATTAGTAATTAAATATGTCCATTAAACATACATGATTATCAAGTACAATATATCCCATTAACTCTAGTATTACTAGGTATTACATATCCCATAGGATCCATGTATGCTATATATGTTAACATTTACCATCAATATACCCCCAATGTTAGCATACATACCAGCACCATGGATCCTATGGGTATGAGATGATGAATCTGTCCTACAACAACCACCGCGGCACCTGAGGACGAGAGTAGCCTTCTTGGCCCAGCGCCCAAGGAGAGTTTGCGCGCGCGGCTGTCGTCCGGCGGTCTGAGAGCAACGACGAAAACATGGAGATCTTGGAGATCTTGGGAAGTTTTTTCAACATCAAACATGGGGATTTCATGAAACAATGGCCCAGATGCTCCATGGTGCTGGAATATTTACCAACATTTACCCTCACAATCACCCAAATGTAGGTAAATATACCATACATAATACATGGAGCATATGGGTGGGGATTCAACCATGAAACAAGTGGGATAGATTCGGATAGATGTGCAAAATCCATGTTTTTCATCATGAAAAACATCTTTGAGAATCTCAATCTTTAGCGAACATCAATGAAACAAAAAGCTGAGTTCAACGGTTTCACCACTAAACCTCGATCTTTCCAGAAGGGTGCGTGTTCTTGGGTGGAAAAAAACCATAGCTGGTTGGTGGTTTCAACATATGAGTTCGTCAGTTGGGATTATGACATTCCCAATATATGGAAAGTCATAAAATTCCATGGTTCCAGTCACCACAAACCAGATAGATAACCATAGCCATTCTGAATGTGATGTCATCGACCATCCAATTCCAATCATTTTCATGTGGCTCCCTGGCAATCTTTTTTGCGATGACACTGGAAAATCCAAGTTTGGGAATACGTAAAGTATGGTAAAATCATCTAAAACTCTCAAATTCTAGCCAGCCATCTCTGATTTTGCCAGAGGGCCCAACACAATTCACAGAAATCGCACTGAAGCCTTTCAGAAATGTCCCAAGACCGGCGGAAGTGTGATCAATTAAACAACTCACAATGTTTCCAAGCATTCCATCAAACAGCTACTTGGTGGCTAATCCCACTTAGTTTTTGTGGCTTAGTTCACCCCACTTATACATGCTATTAAAGTAGGGTGAATCTACTCAAAAAGCTGTGATTAGAACCCACTTACGATCCGTGGGTAGTTAAGGGTCAAAACCTGCTAAACTTCCTATCCAAAGGGCCTCGAAGATTCCCTGGTTCTCGAGGATTCGCGTGCATCAACGGATCCACCATTGCGACCTCTATCCTGGTAGCGATGCAGCCCACCGGTGCAGCCCAAGAGATGTCTTTTTGGGGGCTGAGAATTCCATGACTATGAGTCAAATTGCCCTGGCACTGGCACCCTTTTTCGGTACCTCAAAATAACTGGGTAATGGATGTGCACTCACCAAAATTTGGCGATAGTAGGTTTTGACCGATCTTTCGGGTGGAATTGGATCCTTTGCCAGACATTTGGGCCCCTTGTGTGCTCAAGTTGAATCCCCGAAGTTTGATGGCTAAATCATCATTTTCTATGGCAAAATCCCCATTTGATGGTTTCTCAAATGTGAAATCGGTGCAATCCCCATGAAAACGGCCCATCTTTGCTGGTAAAATAATCCCTATGGAAAGCTCAAAAAATTCACCGCGTCTTCAGGTCGGTCACATCCTCGTCTTCAAAGCGCGCGCGTCGCGTGGGCGACGGACTGGGCGCACTGGGAGGCGCTCGAGGTGAAACCCTGAGCAGCTGATAGGATGAAAATCATGATTTTATCATCCGGAGGGAGACCTTAAAGCCATGATCCAAATCATGTCCATTGGATGAAAAATCTGAAAACCGGAAACCATGGACGTTTTGGGACGTGATTTTGTTTATCATTCACCATTTCGATGGAAAAATCTTCACCACTAAGTGATGAATGGAACCATATGAGAACCATGGCTATTACAGCTATTTCTATGGGATTTCATATGATTTCATGGTCATTTCTGATCATTCTTTTCATAGCATCAGCAGCCTGGTAGTTTTTCAGTCTTGCTACGATGAAATATCTCAATTTATGGCAAGACTTTGACGTATTCGAGTTAAAGTACAGCCAAAAATTATGTCACCGTAGTCAAACTTGGCAATGGAAATTCCACCACTGTCAGTGGAAAAGTTTCCAGCTATAACTACTATAACCCTCCATTTAGTCTAGGAATGTTTGGAGATGTTCCAGCTTGCCATGTTTACACCAAAGGGATCCAAAGGGTCTATTGAAGCCCCCAGGAATCTATGCCAGACATGAAACGGTCCAGGCCGGGAAAAAGCTCCAGTTCATCGAGGATATTGAGATTTCTAACGACAAAAACCATATCCTAAAGTCATAGTGCACAGCCGAACATGACAGCCACTGATATTCTCCGGTTTTTCTGTGAGCTTTAAAGCACGACACTTTTTTGGATACTAATATCTATATCACTTTTTTGGCCAGAGTACTATCAACTCAAAAAATGGGATGCACGGGATGAAGGTCATCATGGTCATCTGAATTCTATGCTCCAATGATTGGATGATCCTTATAGGTCCCTCTGGTCATTTCAAAAATGCCATGGACCTGACATGCACCCTGACCCTCCATTGCAGAGGATCATGGAAAAACTTCTAAGTTTTGATGGTCTATCATAGTCTATCATAGTCTAACCATCCTGTTACCCCTTGAGATCTTCGGCAGCTACGTTCCAGATTTTCATCAGAGATAGAAAAAAGAATGCTATTTTAGAGCTCTCTAAAGCCAGCAACAGTCAGCAAAGTCCATTGCCAAGTCAGCCAAGCCCCGGTGCGTTCAAGGGATACTAGCGTCCCGAAAGGAACCACACACATTGGTGGAAATCCTGTTTTCAGCCCCATTCTATGGTCTCAAATCTCAAATATGTGGAAATCCCCGACAAACAACCACGGTCTCTGATGGTATTTAGTATTTACGGGGGGATGCGACTAGTGTATCAAACCTTTGATTTTTGTTGCGCAGTCAGACCAGTTTTCACCCAGACCCCACATCCCCAGCAGAGCTTTGGACAGGTCGCATTGAATTATGAAGCCATGGCTCTTCAGCGGTGCAGGATAGGATCACCCATATTCACAAAGGTTCCAGCTGGGCTCTGTTGAAGCTTGAAGTCACGATTGAATGAATCCACCTGAAGTGATTCTGCTTGGAAGTCTTGATTAAGCCGCTTTCTCCGTTGAGGCTGTGAGGTTCCAGTGGCAAAAAGCAGGATGAAATTTCGCCGTGCCAGTTTGCCACTCTCCTGATCCTCCACACTGGTTCTACATCCGAGCCAAAGCGGCTATGAAAACCGTTTTGCCATGCTTGATGTAAGTGGGATTCCGCTCCAAAACGAGATCAATTCTGGTGAGCTGGCGGGAACTTCCATGTCGTTGGGATTGGTGACAAGATCACTAGCCCTGGATGGCAAATGGTGCTGAGATGTGCTAAGTCCTAATACATTCTCGACCCCGAATCATCCAATATTATCCAATCACAAACACAGATCACATCAGATCACTATTGCGGCGCCATCCATTGCCAAAGTTTTTCCCAAAATGGCAGCTACCATTTTTGCAACCAGTGCGGCCAGCTGCGTTTCGCATCTGACAACAGGTAGTAATCCTGTGAGGCCGACACCTGATTTCTGGCTTCGGGCTCAAGAACCCATGTTTGCCACAACGCGACGCCAAAGAATTTGAAGAAAACACTCAGAAACGGTCAGAAAATTGGTGTATCACCAGAAACACTTCAAAACAACCAAAAAACAAACAAACAAACATCAAAAGGATCCCAACTCAGACAGTGTTTTTTTCGCCGGTGATGAGGCCATTTTTTCCCTCCTGACGCGTAGCTAACAACAGAGAAGGGCAGGTTCACTGCTGGGCTGAACTTGCGTAGCTAGAAAAACTTCATGGACAAAGACAACTGAAACGCTTCAAGTTTCAAGCCTGGTTCCAAAGGTGTCCACTATGGGAAGATCTTTCAAACCACGGATTTGGGTATTTCATGACCATGGGGCCAGTGATCAAAACCACAGTGATTGCTGCCTCACCACAGGGACTTCTTGGGGAGATAAAAGAGATATAGATGATGCTTTCCCTCCAAAGGTCTTGACAAACAACCTACCCTAGGTATAACATTTACAAAAAGATGGTAGAAAACCGATGGTTTCTCGTTTGGAAAATAGTCTACAAATGGTTGATATTCCAGATGTTTGTTTTGTTTTTTTAAGATTTGCTTGTTTCAGGTCGCAAACTAACACACCATCACTGATTCCACATAGCTGGATAAACCAGCATGGAAATACAAAGAGCTAAATCCGTAGATCATCTTCCCTGATGTCATCAAATGGAGTGTTCAATTCCCCACTGGATAAACTTTGGATTTTTGGGTCATATTCCCATCCCCTCCCGCAGGGAGGGGTTTTTCACAACAGGGGGTGTATCCAATAGGGATGAAGTCCGCGATACCAAGCCCATCCCATATGGGATAGAAAAAAGGATCCCACTTCTTGAAATCCACCCTGAAAAAGTGGCTTTCTCTGATTTTTTTTTAAACGCTATGTTTCAAGATATCATTAGATTTTTAAATTGTGAATGAAAATCATTGTTTAAAATCAGGTTTCCAATGATTATCAGGTGATCATCATTTTTCTCATTCACACTTGTAATTTTAGCGCTGTGCAACCTATTCCTGGAGACACCCTTAGATATCATATTAGTCATACAGTAATGTTGCTTATATATCCACATAATATCTCTATCATGTTTGGTTAATTCCCAATTTCTTGTTGCTCAAATCCACAATCTGTTATGGACTAGTGTTGGTTGTATACAGATTGTGAACATATCCCGTTGTGTCGTTCTGCTATTCCAAAAAAATACTTGGTTTGATCCCATGATGCTTGGTTGATTCCCCATCGACAAGAATTTGTTAAGAGGGATTTTGAAAGAATATGATCATGGGATAAATCCCATGATACCCTCTGGTAATTTAACAGAGCGGAAAATTGCCGTTGTTAAGAACAATATTTCACATCGAATTAAATGGGCCATCGTAACTTAAATCGTTACGCAACTTAAATTTCCAGAGGGTAAATGATCATAATTATGTAGTTGACTCACCGTGAATTTATGGTTTACTAAGTTTACTATTTATAACACCCGTTTCTGGTCAAATTATGGATGGTTTACTATTGCTTGACCAGCATGAAAATCCAATGATACTTCCCCCAATCCCATCATCATTGGTTGTTCCTCAAATAAACCATGTCAACTTTTTGTTAATGGGCTCAAACCTGTGTTTAAAATATAAAACACGCCATTAATCCATCATAATCTTGGTAAATCTCCAGTGGTCAATTGGTTCACTGTCATGGTTAAATGGTGTACCATTCACCATCAGCGATTCCACGTATCTGCTGCATTAACCAGCTTGGACATTGAAATATCTACCAGAACCAAGTTTTTCTTCATCAAAAAAATCCCCTAGGTCATTCACCAAGGATTTTAAAGATTCAAAATTACCACATATTTCCCTCTGGTTATTTAACATAGCCATGGAAAATGGCCCATTTATAGATGGTTTACCTATTAAAAATGGTGATTTTCCATGACTATGTTAAATAACCACATGTTACCACTATTCAACCACATCAAAATCCCGCCCCCTGAGCCCGCCGCCTGGTGCTCGTCAACGTTGGTCGACTCCTTGGCGCATTCAAAAACGGAAGCGCCCAGGAGGACCATGGCTGCACCCGCCTGAGAGCGAAACAAAGAACTTGGGATGGTGGATTTATGTGATTTATGTGATTTGATGAATCTTATTGATGAAAATGGGGATGAAATTCATCAACATCGGATAAACACATATTAAAAACATCATGGATTTAAGCTTAACCATCAACAAAAACGGATTTGAGAAAAAAAAAATCGGGAGATTTTTGCATCAGCAATGGGGATTCAACCATCAATGGAGGAAAGTCGGCAGTAATTCTTAGCGATTTTCCATGATAACTATGACAAATGGCCATGAGAAATGAGGATTCACTATGATAATAGGTTGGTGGTTGAGTCCTACCATATATATGATCCCGGTCCCCGGTCCCGTAGCCCCCCCCAAGGGTATGGCCCCCTACTCCCTGACCTAGAATCTTTCATTTCCAAGGTATTTTCAGCATTTTGGATGCAAAACCTCATATTTGCTTGGTATTTGCACCAGTTTGGATGGAGAACATCCTATTTCCATGGTATGTACAACATCTTCGATGCAAAACCTACTTATATAGGAACTAAAGGGTATAGTTATATTACCTTTTTATACATATACACAAATTTATATATATATATATACATATACATATATGCATATATGCATATATACATATATACATACATACATATATACATATGTATACATATACACATATACACATATACATATATACATATATACATATATACATATATACATATATACATATATACATTTGTACATATATACATATATACATACATATATACATATGTATACATATACACATATACACACATATATATACATATACAAATATACCTATATACATATATACATATATACATTTGTACATATATATTATATATACTATATATACTATATTGTGAACTTCCGACAAGCCTTCCAACGGACCCCACCGGCCCGCAAGCGCTTTTGTTCACGTCGGTCGAGGCGTCAGCTATGTCTGAGCCAAAAGCTTGGCCCTTCAGCCACAAGCCTTGGCCCTTGAGCCAAAAACGTCAAAGAGGTCACCTTGAACGTGCATCTGCAAAGCTAGCCTCGCCGCCACTATGGCCAGTGGCTCGGCGCTTTCCGCCGCTCGAGCTCTGTCACTCCCATTGCCACCTTCCACACTGAACATCTCATGGCGGCTCTGTGCATCATCTTCTTCAAGATCCTCTGCCTCTTCTTCTTTTTCTTCTTCCTCTTCATGATCGTCCTCCCATTCTTCTCCATACAAGGATCGCATCACTATCCTCCACAGCTCTGCTTCTTCAGCTGTGGTAGTTGTGGCAGGATCTCCATGCCTCCTCCTGCTCGGCCGCATCCCTTCATGGGCGCGCCAAGCGTTCCAAGCATGGTACCCGAGCCTTCCCGGCCTCGGCACCACACCCACTTCTATGGTTCCAGCAAGGTGCCGTCGTAGGCAGTACGACGAGCTCGCGGCCTCGACCGTTTTCCTGGGTTCCCTTTCGGGACGACTTCCCAGAACAAACAGCCCCCAACTGGGAACTTCCGACAAGCCTTCCAACGGACCCCACCGGCCCGCAAGCGCTTTTGTTCACGTCGGTCGAGGCGTCAGCTATGTCTGAGCCAAAAGCTTGGCCCTTCACAGCCACAAGCCTTGACCCTTGAGCCAAAAACGTCAAAGAGGTCACCTTGAACGTGGCTCTGCAAAGCTAGCCGCCTACTTGCTTAAAACGAAAAGAGGGCCAACAACTAGGAACATCAAGGGGAACACCTTCGCAATACTATATATACTATATATACTATATTACTATATATACTATATATACCATATATATATATATATACCATATATATACCATATATATACCATATACCATTTATATACTATATATATATAGTATATATATATAAATATTAAATATATATACTATATATATACTATATATATATACACTACATATATATATACTATATGTATACTATATATATACTATATAAATACTATATATATACTATATATACACTATATATATACTATATAAATACTATATATATACTATATATACACTATATATATACT
>Ga0126342_10005708_pt1 | contig 21842 bp, 20 predicted proteins | sample Cyp1metagenome_FD_92528 | JGI IMG/M metagenome (GOLD analysis project Ga0126342, IMG submission 92528) | Coral microbial communities from Lord Howe Island, Old Settlement Bay, Australia - Cyphastrea 1 metagenome | ecosystem: Host-associated > Invertebrates > Cnidaria > Coral ... | reverse complement strand
TTTAGGTCAGTTTCTGGTTTCTTTAGGGTTCATTTCATGCTTACGACACAGAGGCAGGCATGACCCTCCAGTGTCCAGGGGTCGGCGGCAGAGGGCGTAGCCCTTTAATATATATATATATATATAATTATATATATATATGTCAATTGCATATAAATGAGCTATTGTTTGGGTTTATGGATTGAGTGGGATCCCTACACCCTTTCTTCTTATGGCTACCTGTAGCGTTAGCAATCACTCATTGCAACTATGGCTCATGGCAGAAACCCATTCTGCTAAAAATGACAAAGTAGCTGCTCAAATTTCTCATGTCTTCAAATATGTAATATCCCCATTCATTGTGTATATATATAATCATATATATATATATATATATTATAAATATATAAACGTTGTTGTTCCCTCAACATTGAATACATCCCGGGAAACTCCACCGGTATGGGGGGGTATTTAAACTAACAGAATGGAAACTGGCCCATTTAGTTTGAGGATTACATATGAAACATCCTGATTTTCCACATCTATGTTAATTTACAGTATATAAAAACATAGTAAAACCATAGTAAATAAATATAGTAAAATCCAAGTAAAACCATTGTAAAAGCATAGTAAACTCCACATATTGTGACTTTCCACATTGTAAAACCATAGTAAACCCAGATGGAAAACTAGCCGACTGGCCAACCTTTCCCGTACCGTTCAGCTGCGGCACAGAGAAGAGTGGCAACTTCTGGCCACGCACCACTGAGTTCATAGTGTCGATGGCACTGATGCCGGTCCTGGTGTCGAACGCATGGCTGAAACATGTGAGTCACGGCTGAAAAACAAACATCTAAGCTGGGTAAAACATATCCATATATCTATGATTATCTATGTATAATAATACATAAAGCTATAATAGTTCAGAGTAATTTGTACAAGAAATTAGCAATAAGAGTAATTAATGCATATGACAATTTAATTCTGTAAATTACATATGGTAGTTCACTGATTCTTGTTTAAACAATTCACCAACCTGAAAATGCATGGTCGTGGTGACTCACCGTGAGGTGGCTAGAATTGACCAAGCAATCTTGATTTTGTTGTCCTGAAAACATGGAGAGTTCAGATGCAACTTATTGGCTGTCCAGTTTGCAACGCAAATTTCGCTTGGCTGCAGAATTTCTGGCTGAACCCCATATGTTGCTGGTCAAACTATCCAAGGTCGCAGCAAAACTGTGACAGTCTGTCAATCAAAAAAACTTGTGTTGAAAGGAAGCAGTAGATTAAAAAAATGGCTTCAGTCAAGGAAAATCCGCAGACTATCATCCAAAATACACCATCTATAGCCATCCTTTCTGATTTTGCTGCCAAATCCTTTCTCGATCACTCACGGAGATTTCTTTCGGGTGCGCGATGAGGCGCTGACTGAATCATCTCTTTTGGGTAGACTCGCGACCTGAGGATCCGATGATCCAGCATGGCAATTGGTCGAAATTGCCCCCATCTGTAGGTGACTTTCCCACAGGTTTGCGAACTTGAAAAGCCATAGAAATCGTTGATTGACCCCCTTTGAAAGATGGTGGTTTTCCGTAGCTAAGTGGTAGTTTACCAGAGGGTATATGATACCAATATCTGATTCTTGAATATTCTTGATTGATAGATGACTGGATTGATAACATTAAACACCCCCAGAAAACATGGTTTAGAAAATTAGTGGTAGTTTACCAGAGGCTAAGGGATGTTCACTTGTCGTTTTCCAAGCGACTTGGGATTCAGGGGAGCTCCGCCGATGTCCAGGAACTCCTCCGCCAACACTCCGGGCCTAGAAGCGCGGCAGGAAATGCCGGGAGCAATTTTGAAACATCCCCTGGAAATGGGAGAATCCCTTCATATAATGGAAGTTTTAATGGGAAAATCAGGTTTTAATGAGAAAATCCTTTATAAACGGAGGTTTTAATAGGAACATCCCTTCATTGTTTTAATGAGAAAATCCTTTATAAACGGAGGTTTTAATAGGAACATCCCTTAGAAATGGCAATTTAAATGGAAAAGTAGACCATTTTAGTATTGAAACCTATGGTTTTGGGGATCACCCATTTTACGAACCCCCCAATCGTACCAGATGGTGTAAACATCATCTGCAAATGGTGGATTTCTATTACTCTTGCTGGATCTTGTTACATCTGAATTTGTTTGAAATAGGGCACCCCAAAATACAATGGCTTATCATCACTTTCCCTAACAAGGGTGTTATTTGGATTTGTTTGGTGCAAGAAACTCAAACACACCTTTCTTTTTTGCAAAATACTTACAGTAAGTCACTACAGTCAGGTAAAACCAATAATTTAATCTATCCCCAGTATTACATAGTATGACAATGTATTAAACTATTACATTTATATACGTCATATAACATCATATTAACTACCATAGATGTCCATAATAATTATCCATAAATGCGTTATAAGAATCCTCCCCACAAAATGCTTCAAAACTCTGAAACCACGGATGATTTGGGTTCCCCTGACCCCTTGTCGATGGGCTTTCCCGAACCGTTGAAGGCTCGACCTCAGCGGCCGACCACAGTGCATCACAACAGCACAGCATGCAAAACTTCACACAATTTCTGAATTAGATTCCCAACAAAAACAATACAAAAAAAAACAGTTAAATACTATGTTAAACTATAGCTATCATCAGCTATCAAATAATCTGTCATCGTCCATGGTCAAATCCTGCCAAAGCCATGGCATCTGTGGCATCGCACCCATCAAATCATCAGAGATGGGCATCTTCAAGGTGTCACCGGTGAATTCGATGTGGCAATCCCTCGATGCCACAGGCGAGTGGTCGGCTCGGCTAAGGGCTAATACAACTAAGCTAAGGGGTGTCCCATGATGTTCATGTTTTGAAAAATTCAAATTGGATGATCCAATGGATTTTTTGGAGCTTTAGAAGAACTGTTCATCAATTCACCCCCACTTTTTTCCATTGTTTTTTCCTGTGAAAAATGATGTGAACTTGCATGAACTTGCTATTTGGGGATGTAAACAGATTGCTGAACAAAGCCACATCCAAATACCAAGCTAGACTTTTGCCATATTTTGGCAATGGAAATGCCCAATTCATCCCATTCATTACAACATCCTTCGGCCTGCCGTGTTTCCAAGTTCCAGGCTTGTTGTCGATGTTGCTGGTCCCCTCAAAGACCTGCACAACTGCCTGGCGCACTTGTAGATCTCCAGCTTGGTATGAGAAAAGTTTGAGGATGTCGGGTTTTACAGCAACCCGTCAACAAACATCTAAGACATCTAATCTCAAGGACGGTTTGATCAGTTTGATCGGTTTGATCATGTTTGATCTGTTTGCGTGCAACAGTGACAGATGACAGTAGGGAGAGTGCTGCAGAAAGGCAGAGAAGATTGGACGTTCAGGAATAGCTCATGTGAATTGTTGTAACATTCGTTTAACTGTATCTCATTGTGGGTTTAACTTGGTGTAAGCAACCAGGAATTTAAGTGAACATTGGCATATATGTGGTTTCTAATGACGTTTGTGGCCATGTGTGGACCCCACATCCCAAGGCCTTCTTCTTGTTCACCTCCAAAATCTGTCCCTGACGGACAGTGCCATCCTTGGCTTCCAAATGTTCCCACCAAATCTGAGCCAGGGAAGTCGTAAGCAGGGAACATATTACCGTAATTAATCAACTAATGTATTATATCATTATACATACATATCATGTCATTGTATTGTATAATTGTATAATGTATCAACTGTGAATTGTCAGATTATATATGATTATATATACATATACCGGATGCTAAACTTAGTCATCAAAATACATTCAAATACATCTAAATACCAAATCGCTTTAATTTGATTTTGTTTGAGAACATCCACAGACCTCCCAGCTCAAGACCAGAGGCGGAGAGGTTCACGTTCACGATCTCACCTGACAATTTCCCACTGCAACTGGGCCTTTCGGTGGCGTCTACCGTCGCGTCGCGTCTAAGGCCCTTGCCGTAGGTGGGAAATTTCACATTCTCCATGATCACCAAAGGTCCCTGCGGCCAAATTCCAAAAAACCGCCCTTCCAACAGCTGATCATCCACAACTGTTGGAAGTCGTTATACGCAACACCCAAAAGTAATATCCCCACATATATCCATAATATCAGCGTGCTGCTTGTACCCCCATGAATATCCCCATGAAAATCCTATCCGAAAACATCTTGAAACTAGAAGTCAGCTCCCATTCCAGGCCCCCCTTGTCTCCCAGGACTGCCCCCTTGTCTCCCAGGACTGCCTCTACACCAGTGATGGTGCGGTAGTCAATACGAGGGTAGACCTCTTTCCGGACCCCACCAGTGCGTTTGGTACCATGGGGGATCCCTAGCTCGGAGGTTAATAAAATCCCCATGACTGAGCAATGATATCCCCATACTGTTGATGAAAACCCAAAAACAAACGATAACAACAAACATCCACCAGGGTTGTTGATTCACTGCTCCATTCTTTGCGTAGCATGGCAAAATAGTCTTCGCCTTATAATCGCGGCTCGCCGCCGCGGCATTGACGGCAGCAGCAGACCTTGGAATGAGCCAGAGTCTGGTATTGGAAGATTTCATGGTAACATCATCAAGCAAAATGGATGGAATATCCGAATTTGAAAAATTGGGGATACATGAAGGAATAAACTGGGAAACCACATCTACAAATGGAGATATCATAGGGACCTTGGGGATATTTCATACTTATTTCATGGGATACAATAAGCTGTTTTAGATGAATCAGATGAATTATGGCTGTTACAAACCAAGTCATGTTTTCTTGGACTTGCCAAGCCGGGCTGCCCGTGGAACTACCGTACAACTTTCGCTGTGTTTTTGGGTGGTGACTTGACCGTATTATGGGGAATTCATTCGATCGGCGGGAAATACAATTACAATACCCATAGGATCCATGTATGCTATATATGGTAACATTTACCTTCAATATACCCCCAATGTTAGCATATATACCATACATGGATCCTATGGGATATATTACAATCACAGTAATTCCCTAAAAGATAGTAAAGTGACGTAATTATCAGTATTTTACTAGGTTTTTACTTGTCTATCCTGGGAATGTATAACTGGGAATATGATCTTCAAAACTGGTGCTTAAAACACCCAAACCACGGGATATTGCTGATAGATGATGGTTGGACAACAAATAGTGTGGCAAACCCAATTGAGCAGTTGCCATAGACCTCTGAGTGGATTTCTTAACGCACCTCACCTCGAATATGGTGAATGTGAATTAAAATGAATAATTTTCGGGTGGTTTAATAATAGTGGTTCAACAGTTAAATATAGTTAAATAAAGAAATCACGGAACATGTTTATCCTAACTGTAACTGTAACTGACATCTATATATATATATATCATATTATGAGAGAAAAAAATGAATAAAATATAGTAAAATAATGTAAACTATAGTAAAACGTTATTCTATCCAGGTGAAATGAAAATCTGGCCTTTTTCCATCTTTTTCCCCAACGCGCTTAAGCGACACCTCATCGATTCAGATCTTCTCGCAGCATCTACTGGATTTCGGTCTTCGACATCCGCTGCTTCTGACCAGAGCCTACTGCCTACAGGGCCTACTGCGACAAGCAGAAACCGTCACTGTCCTGTGCTGGCAATTTGCATCGAGTCATCCAGGAAAAAGAACACTGATTCTAAAATTTCTAAATGATTTCCATGCAGTTCAATTATGATAATCCCCAAAAGGGCAGGTTAATAACCTACATTGGATAGGGGTATAGTATGGTCGGTGTAGTATGATAAAGTTTGAACATTGCTCACCTGTCGAATGGTCTTAAGGTGGCAAACCGCCAGATCCAGACTACTGCACAGGAAAGCCGTCATACTGATGGGCTTGGTCGGTGCAACATCCACTGCATGATTCCAATTTTGAAAATCCCATTCCTAGCAACAATGCGCAGCCATGTGCCAGACTGGTAATCATTGCTGAGGTAATTGCATAGTAGATCAGTGCTGATGCATTCAGCAACAGAAGAGCGATTTCGAAGGCCTTATTGTGGGGTGAAACGGCTGCCTGCAACTGGCATCTGGACTTCTGGATATACCAACCCACGACTGCACACCAAACTATGGACACGCCAGAACAGCCAAGGAATAAGCACAGCACCACTTGGTAGATCATCACGGCAATGAGGGAAATGCATGGCTTCATGGCATTTTGGTTAGCAATATTCAGCCACCAAGCACTGAACGTCACATCCAAGACCAGGAGGGCGTAGTTGATGGCAACGTCCAGCCCGGATCCTCCATACGTCAGGATGCACTCAATTTTTGCCAAAAGATTGCCAGATCCGCATTCGTCCATGTTTGGCTTCAGGTTTGGTGATGGAAAGACTGAATTTTTCATGATCTGTGATGATCTGTGTTTGTGTTCATGATGCCACTTTATGTGTTCCTAGCCAGAAGAGAAGCAGTACTTGTGGGACTTGGCAATGTTGATGATTATGATGATTGTGTACGTGCACACAATTTTCCTGCCAAACAGCAACAGGACCAACAGCGATCTGGAGCCTATGGTCGACGGAAACAAGATGGAGCAATGCATTGTATCTGTATGTATCTGTGACTGTGGCTCTCGATCTATCATGTGGGTCAAAATTCATCAACATTGGGTCTATGCTACAGATCGATCATGCAAAATTGATCAAAATTCATCAAAAATGGATCCAATTCATCAAACATGTCAATTGGATTCAGTTGGGTATTAACATGTATTAACTTATTCAAGCGCTACCTTAACATTGACACCTTCCTACCGGCGGTCCAAAGCGATCCCGGCGATCCCCAAAAAGTCCACTCAGGCGTGCACATTGCGGTGACCCAAAACGGCCGCCCAAAAATAGGATAAAAACCAATCAAAACCTGGAACTGCAACGAGCCAAAAAAAAGCGGTGATTTTCATGAGGTATGACAGGTATGACAGGTATGATACTCTGGGACGAAGAAAACCAGCCCCTATTGAAAACTGCGGAAAGGGGGTCTGAGTTGTCAATTAAGAGATTGTGAGTATTTGTGAGTCATGCATTGCGGCGGCAGAGAAAGGCTGAATTCAAGGCCGTGAGGTCAAGAGGTATTGCACCGGTCGTGCTAGGACAGACTTTGGCCATTGTTTGTGTCACTTTATATGTAATTAAAATATATTAAAATACTTCCATCTTTCAAACTGCGAAATCGATCCAAAATTGTCATGGAAAACCACGCCATGACAGGTATCTTTCAAAGTAGTCCCAAATGTGTTTATGTAATTACAAGTTATAGTTATAATCAAGTCATATACAAGTATGTCATATACAAGCATGTACAGAAAAAAAAACAGAGGCAAACAATGGTCTTGTGATTTTCGATTGCTCAACATTCAAATTCTGAGGAGGGTATGACTATCATGCGCCATCTACCTGTTCTTCGAAATGTCTCTCCCTGAGTAGAGCTAAAAATAGGAGCTGCAAACTTTTCCTTACCCTATAATAAACAAATATGGCTGCATCCATCAGAAATGTGGATGATTTATGATGATTTACCTTGATCTATGATGATTTATGATGAATTATGGCATTTTCCAGCGCACCGCATGCCTTTTTTCTGCTGATTTGCTCCCAGCCGGACTGCAGACAGCACCGCAGTCACGCGTGTCGGACGCGTCGTCGACGCGTAAGGCGCGGGCGGGGGCTCCAAATCTGTAGACCCATGGCGTAAGTTGTTGGGTAAGTATTGGATGGTAAACAGAACCTGGTGGTTCAATGTGTATGGGTGTGTCTGAAAATAGTGTACCCCTAAACCCAATGGTTTTGCTGATCATTATCCCTATTAAATGGCTATAATTGGGAATATACCCTATTTTCAGACAAACTCGTATAGATGTGTATAGTGTACAATCCCCTTCCCGTAATCTGATAAACACCCTCTGCATGGTCTCAAATATGTGTTGATTCCTTGATAAACCATGGTTTTTGGGAGGTGTTTAATAGTAGGGGGAAGGGATTACTGTATTATATATGTACATAATTAATTATATGGTATATCATATGCTATGGTACATTATATACAACATAAACAAGATCTACATAATCCATTATTATCCGGTTGGTGGTTTCAACCCCTCTGAAAAATGTTAGTTGTTAGTCAATTGGGATGATTATCCCATGCATGAAATGGAAAATAAAAGCCATGTTCCAAACCACCAACCAGATTATACTATATATATATGTATATGCCCTATTTTAAAAAAATGTGATTTCTAGTGGATTTATCCATTAAAAATGGTGATTTTCCATAGAATTTGGCCAATTTCAGCATAGCCCAGGTGCGAGTTGTTCTGGTCCAACATTGGTCCCAGGTGTTTTGGTGCCGCGGTCACCTACTTCAGCGACTGCACTGCTTTCTGGATCTCCTTCTCTCGGTCATAGTACTTGTCCTGGCTACCAATGTGGCCATGGCAATACCATGTCACAGCCATGAACAGTAACCCCAACCATTCAGAGGATCTCAACTCAGAATTTTCATCTTTGGATCATGAGAACTGTTACAACTGCAAATCTAGACAAAGTCCTAAGATGTCTCAACATGTCTCAACATTTTTCAACTCATTTGCTGCAAGTTTTATCCTTCCAATCCTTCAGAACCTTCGGTTTTGTGTTTATCTTGGAAGCACAGGGAGACTCTCCCAGTTGGTTTCTCTCTAGTTCTGACGATTGATTTCCCATGTCATGTTGGTTATAAAACCTTCATGTTCGATGATTAATATGGGTACATATATATATATATGTACACATGCTATATTTCCAATATATTTCCCATGTTTGGATATGTTTTGTTGCCTAAATCCACCAGTTTTTCTCGAAATGAACCATCCATCCAGGGGGCCTTCAGCTTCTGCGGGATCTTCTTCAGCAATTCCTGAGGGAAGATCCGCAGCAGCGTCCAGGCCTGTTTTGGGTCGAGCGAGTTGGATCCGGGCGGATCCGGGTCGGCCACAATTTGTGGCCACCTTCGGGGGATCTGAATATGGATCATTCAATGGATTGGTTTAAGGGAAAATCTACAGGAAACCATGGTTTTTTACCATCAAATATAGGGCTTTCCTGTAAATTTTCCCATAATCCAATTCTATGAATCATAGTTTCATGGAGAAAATGATGATAAACATCACTTAAACATCCCCTACTTGGGAGACATTGGAATGAATTTGGAATGAATTTGGGATAGATTGGAGAAAATGATAGAAAATGATGATCATCTCCCCTATATGGGATAAATATGGATAAATCATGATGAAGAACCTCTGGGATTTGGCCCAAATTTGGAGACATCCCCTTGCAGAAGATGGTGGGCTTCCGGACGATATCCAGCGATGCAAAGATGTCGCGGTTTTCGTAGGCTCCCTGGGTCCTGGGGCCCGGCAGTATCGGTGGCAAAACATCTCAGCGGGCGATGCTTGAGCTTCTGGCAAAAACTTGAGCTCAAACTTGTCAGTGAACTCCAAGTACTTGTGCCTACGCAATGCACCAAACCGGGCGCAGGGCTTCAAGGTACGCGATGCTTTTTCCGGCTTCGAGTCGTTCACTGAAGTCACTGTTTCACAAACAGGCAGGCAGCACTCGTCTTCATTCAATGCCTGGCATGGCCATATTTGCTGCTCACCAAAGTGGGGGCAGGTTTCAAAACATCAGGCGGTAGGAGGACGAAGCGGTGATTTGCTGTGAATGGAATGATTTGGTTCAACGGTGGTACCAGTATGGTTAAGAAATGTTCACATTTATATAATGCTCAATATTTTAATATATTCTTTATATTTACCAAAATCCAGGACAGCCATTTTTTTGGCCAAAAAACATGTATTTTAAACCAGACCCATCCCAATTCTTTCACCCTTTTTTGGCCTCCTCTCCGACCACTGCTTTCATGGCACGGGTGTCCTGTGTGGATCATTTCGCTAGGGGATCTCCAGGGGTTTTCCTCATCGGCAGGTGCTGTTGACCCTAAATCCAACAGGTCTGAAGCTACTGAAGCAGCACCGCCGGGAACGCCATACACCAACTATTTTTATATATTTTTATCAACTATAAAATTCTATAAATCCAACCCTCTGACTATTTCCTGGCCCAATCGAACCATCATTCGGCTGGTTTGCTCGTGGCAAGTGATAGTTTAACCCATCTACCGAAATGGAAATCAGCTGCCATGGCTGGCAAATCCCCCCAACTATACTTCGATGATTTTCCCAGCTACACAATATAATATATATTTATATATTTATATATATATAGGTACTATCTATTGAATAATATATATATTATATATATATATATATCATATATAGTTCAGGGATGTTCAGGGATTTTCCATCAAATTCCATATATAAACCCAGCATGTTCAAAAATGATTTTCCCCATGAGTTTCCACCGGCTGCGAGCCCACGCCTGGCCAATGGCGTAGTTGGCGTATAGCTGGTCCGAGACGTTGGGGTGATCGTCACGGGTCATGCCTGAGGATGTCAGAAAACGAACTGGGGAACTGACCTGGGGGTGGATTTGGATGGGGAACAAGATGGTTTTATTATTTTTATCATGTGTTAATTAGCTGGAAAGTATTCAAAAGATTAGAATACCATCTGGTTATTTAACATATATCATAGAAAATCCACCATTTTTAATAGGTAAACCATCTATAAATGGGCCATTTTCCATGGCTATGTTAAATAACCAGAGGGTAGTTTTTTTTTGAATAAACATGGATTTCTGAAAGTTAACTCGACTTGAAATGACAAAAAAGTCGATGGATCACCCAATGTCAGCAGGCCTTTGACTACAAGACCATGTCCAAAATCGTTTTTCAGAAGGAATTAAGACATGTTTTGAACAATCTGGGTTTGTCCGAAAATGGGGTACACCTGGGTATACCACAAAGTTTCATGACTAATCATGTTTTTCCGTTGTACTTGGCTATTTGGCGCTTCCCATTTTCAGGCCCATATCTCCCTTCCAATTCCATCCCAATACCCTTCAGAAAGGCTCATCCAAAAAGTCCTATAGGATGCTTCTGGGTAGATCCGCTAGGATGTAAAAACACAAAGACACCCCCCGGGTTTTTTCGCTGCTTGATTATAAACCCAATCAACTACAAACCATAGTTAAGCTACTTATGAACCAACTTTGCCACAGAAACCACGCCGTTCTTCAACCACGTTGCCCTTGCCGATGCCAGACTTCATCAATCGGCTGAGGGACGGCAACACCTGCGCATCAATTGATGAAGCTCAGCAACCGTGGCCGGCCCGAGCCAAAGACAGAACGACAAAAAAAAACAGCCGTTGAATTGGGAGAGAAATAGCCTCTGAGAATTTGACATAAGTATTGAACAATTGAACATCACCAATTATATCCAATTATTATGATAGGTAAATCATCTACACATGGGTGACTTTCCACAGCTATGTCAAATGAATGTCAAATGACTGGAGGGTACCTTTCGTCGTTTTGGGGACACTGAAAAAAAGTTGCAGAATCTGGTAGACAGGTATGATATGGTATGATCGTGGCAAAGGCTATGGGACTGGTATGGATGATATGATGATATGATATGGTATGGCATTGTAATGTCATGTCAGTACCCTCCAGTAAACTAACTAAGTGGAAATCCAGGGGGTTCCCTGAGACAATCCTGGAAATGATCTACATGGATTTTCCAGTAGTTGGCTGGAGGATAATGCCTTTGTGAACCAAACTCAAAATGGTAACCATGTTGAGCCATTGACAAACTGCGAACTCCATCTCAACTCCACAACTCAGAGAGAAACTATGTTCAGAAAATCATAAGATACGAGTACCAAGCTAGACAGTTGACAAGGGGACCCTGAAAATAAAGATGAAACAGTAACAGGGTACCCCAAAAACTACTGGTTGATCATGTTCCTATCAAAATTGTCATAGTGTGCGTTTATTCCATGTATGGACACGCCCAAATATCATGAAAGTTGGTTATAATATCCCATTCATATCCCCATTGAATCCTCATAAATAACCATTTTCCCTATGATATCCCATATCATATTGCTTATAATTTATAATATCCCCATTATATTATCTTATCTGATTAATGTCTCAATAAGATATTCCCAGATTATATCACATTATCATATGGATCATCAATGATCATCATATGAAAACTCATGAAATATCATATTATCCCATTATACTGGGGATATTCATATCATATATTATCCCCATCATATCTCCATGATTAAGAATCATCCCCTCGCCGTCTTCCAGGCTTTGTGCCCCGCGCGTTGATTGGAGGATAGATCTGTCTGTTGTGCAGCGCACGATCGACAAAGACCTGCCGTGCTACGTGGATCTATGTCGTGAGTTTGTTTTTCGAAAGGAAAAAAGTGAGGCACTATACAGACTGATGATGCTCTTGTTCTGTGTTGGGAGCAAATTGAATTGAAAAAATAAGCATCTTTGGGTCTTGTCCAGCTAAAGGTTTCAGAAGGGGTCTGCTTTTCGAATCAGGAGTCTTCAATCCACCACGCCTGTCCCTCGGTGATGTAACCCGTCAAATCTGGAATTGGATGTGTAATGTCCTTGGCTACTGGACTTTGAAAGCATGGCAAAGAAACGAAGACAACTTATTTCTTTTTAAAAAAACTGAATGCGAGCTGGTTGGCGGTTTCACCTCATCCCAAAATCTCAACCAACTGGATGTTTCCATAAGCTTCGCGCATCGTTGGGCATGGTGAGGATGGGAAACTGGGTGATGGATCCATTGCCTGGGGATCAGCTGTCCAACATGATGGATATGGGATACTCATGGATACCCCTTACCATGGGAAAGTCATGGGAAAGTCATGGGGAAGTCATGGGAAACCATGGATGTTTCTTATGGTTTTTCATCATGTTTGATCATGTTTGATCTATTAATCCTTCTTGGAATTAGAGGGCTACCCTCTGGTAAACTGTCCCATAACTATGGAAAATCACCATTTTTCATGGGAAAATCCACTATTTCTATGGCCATTTTCAATAGCAAACTGTTGACATAACCAGAGGGTACCTTTCAACCAACGCCTGATTGATGCGTCTGAGGTCGAGACGGCCCTCCACTCGGCCAGCGCGCTCGTAAATGGTGGACAAATCCTCAGTGCGAAGAAAATGGCCATGAGTCCTATGGGATCCTATGGGTGTGTCTGAAAATGTGGGCATATAACAAAAATATCCAAAAATATCCAAAAATATCCAAACTTCGATTTGAAGTCGGGAACATGATGATTCAATTGAGGAACCAGCAAATTTGATCCATTTTTTGGGGGTACCCGATGTGCAAACAAAGCCATATCCTGTGGATCTCTTGTGGGGTTAAACACCGGGGTGGCTGGTTAGCTTAAGATCCTCTCACGCAGGGAAAGAAATCTAGCCTGGCAATGGAAAAATCTAACCTCTGGTAATCAAACATGGCAATGGAATAAACACTATAAATATGGAGGTTTTAATGGGAAACATCATCTATAAATGGTGGATTTTCCTATGTCATGTTTGATTACCAAAGGGTAATTTCCGTAGGAAACTATACTGTCTAAGAATGGCATATGTCACACATTAGGCCGGTCAGCGTGATCGCGTTCTAGACTGGGGCCTGGACCGTGTACCTGGGAAAGTTTGCGCCGGCAAAAGCCCGTTGTGATTATCCCAAACAAGTAAAGAAAAATTGGAGTGATTATCCAAAAAAAGTAAAGATGATCCACAGATTATCCACAAATTTCAGTATCCCAAAATTCATCAAAATTCACCCCAAATCTGTCGCTGGTTGGTTCAAATGGTGCCAGGTTCAGCAGGTCCATCTCAGTCCATCTCCCACAGGGCGCACATGTAACCTGGATAACCTCTTCGTCCTGGCACCTCCTCTCGTGCTGCAGACACCTGCCCGGAACTGTTCACAAGCTTTGGGGATGCTAAGCCAATCATAAGGAAAATTATGTTTTACAGAATTCTCAGACATGGATAACCATGGACTATCTTGTTTCTTTCAGTTTCAGTAGTCTTCATGTTTCTTCAGTTCTTCCATGTAACATCACCAGTTGTGAGGGGTATAACTGATAACTGTATAACTGTACAAAGAATTGGGGGTCTATCAACACTGGAGAATCACGGCACGTCCCAGAAATCGCAGGATGTAATTGCCAAATGGCATGCCACAATATCAACGCATGTACCAATATTTGCCCTCAAAACAGGATTGTCTGAAAATTGGCTACCCATGGCTACCCCAAAGTCATATGGCTTATGACATCTTATGACCATTTGCCTCAATTTACTAGCCATGAATTGGGTGTGTTTCCGCATTCTTTCGGACAATGCCCTGGAACCACGTATGTTTCATGCTTCGATATCGATATCCCATGCCATCATCTTGTTTGGTTCATAGTCCTGTTACAGTCTTGCCCCCATGCCCCCATTATGGTTCTGCCTGAAAATACAGAATTGACTGATCTGAAATGTTAGGCCGTTCAAGGATGATTCCCGGAATCGCAACCAGCATGAACACACTCGCGTCCCGGATTGTGCTGTTGTTGTCATGAAAACCCAGATTGATACCCCGTAAAACTCCATCAAAATCCAATGAGATCCCATTACACCCCGCTAAACCCTGTTAAACCCTATTCAACCCTACTAAACCCCATCAAATCCCATTAACCGGTCAGTTGGTCGGTAAAACATGGTAAAACAACCTGGACGTTTTTTTCTGGTGAATCTCCGGGTGCACCTCTCGCAGAGCATCCGCATAGGAGCTCATGTCTGTGAGGATGACAAAGACCTACCGATGACTCTGACATCACTGAATCATCACTGAATCATTGGCATTCTCATCATTCTGAATGGATTGTTTTAGGATGTTTTAGTTAGGAAATTTTGAATTATCCGATCTCATCAAAAAAATGGGGTCAACCGTTCAGCCGGGAAAAGAATAAAAGGTGTTTGAACTTATACTTTTTCACCCCAGGAGAAAACGGGTGTTCCTGCAGCTTTTCCTTCAACCAATTCTCAGTGCGTTTAGTGATTAGTTAAATCCCAATGGAGTATGGCGATGACGGGACAAAAATGGACAAAACTCTGGTACTGGTACCTGGTGAACTTATCAAAAAATGAACAGAATTGTCTACAGGTTGGGATGTGAACAACAAGCCAACAAGCCAACGCTGGGGGTAGTTGGTATTGACCCATACCACCACAAGGGTCTAACACAACGTAGCCATAAATCGGACAACACGTCACACGAAAACCTGTCTGAAGAATGGTATAGCGAAAAGATCCGCAAAAAGAATCTGTTTCTTTCTGAGAATGTGATACTATGGATAGATACCTATCCAAGGCATGGTTCAAAGGAAAATCTACAGGTTACCCTTAAAAGACCATGGGTTTTACCTCAAATCATAGTTTTTTAATCTCCCATCCAGCTGTGGCAATCTCGGCTTGAGGCCACGACGTGCTGCTCGCGCGTGTACCTGCGCCCATCTTGACAGGGCTCAAACTTTCTGATTAAAGCCTAAATAGATCCTAAATGGATCATATTGGATTTATATGATATATACATATAATTATATATATATTATGTATAGAAATAACTTATCAAATCCTAAATATAACTCATGTAACCCAGGTTTCATATTGTCTGATATTGGATCTATCCATTTTGAAGGCCCGTATGATATGCACAAAATCAATGATATCACAAGTGCCGGACTTGTCAGACCAAGACCATTCATGACCATCGTCCGACCAACGCGCACGCGAAGTATTCTGCTGTGGTCAACGCCAAACGCGGCGTGACAATACGCTCAATGGTCGGGTCCTCAGCGTGCAGCGAGCTAACGACTTAATTTGTGTGTCCGAACTTGGCAGGTGATGATCTAAATGTCTTCAACATTTCAACATATGATCAGGGTATGGTATGCATATCATATCATATGTATATACATCTAATAAAAACATGTGTATATATAATTGCTTCTGATCGTCTGCGCTAGTTCACATTTGAACCTTCCTCCAAGGAATCCTCAGAGTCTTTGCCAAAATTTTCGAACTGAGGCCCAGGCATTGGCCAAATTCATGAAGAGTACCACATTCTCCATGGAACCGTTCCTCAGATCCAAGAAACCCTGAACCTGATTCTCCAGAAGTCTTGGAACATGTAGGATCATGTCGCTAAGTTCCAACATCTTCCAATCAATCAAAAAAAACCATCAATTCCATTCAATTCCCATCAATTGCTGCAAGTCCAGGAGTCCTTATTTTTGCCCAATTTCAACCAGGGGGAATGGATTCCTCTTGGATGGCCATGTTTTCAGTGCCGCGTTGCTCTTCGAAGTCGTTTCGGAAGAAGCGCGCCGTCTCCATGTTGACACCTCGCTGGGACAACTCATCCAAGTGGAGGGATGGAATAACCTGGGAGAAATGACGGAAAAACCATAAAAAATGATGGAAACAACTAAACAACCCTGGAAAATGATGGGAAAAACCCTGGAAAATGATGGAAAAAAAGTTGGAACATGATGGAAACAAGCTGGAAAATGATGGAGAACACATGGAAAAAATCTGGAAAATCATGGAACATGAATTCGAATGAAACATCTTCGAAAATACATGAAGATACCCCAATAAAACGACTGCACTTGCTGTGCTGCGGAGTCTTTTTTGAGACCATCTGCGGAGCAAATGCTCATCCAATTTCATCATCCTGCAACCTTTACGAGAAGAAACAGTGCTGCGGAGTCATACAAGTTCTCAACGTGGAGTCATACAGTGATCCTTTATGATCCTTTTACCATCTTTTACCTATCATTACCCACTCCAGTATAATACTGTCTCAACCCCGACAGAAACCATGGCTGACTTGGTTGAATTTTTGGCGAACGTGGTTGAACCACAGAAACGTTTTGACTGACAGTCTTTCATATCATCTACTCAAAGAATCATAGAAGATGGACCCTCAAAAACCCGGCAATCCTGGTAGTTTCAATCCCCTGAAGATGAAATATTCGAATATCGGGACCATCATCTCACTTAATTTTTATGGAAGATAATCATTATCCAAATATTTCGTAACATGTTCAAACCATGAGCCAGATCAAATACGGATTAAAACAACAGGAATGTGACATATGTGGATTTGAGATGATTTGATGAAGATAGGGATTTTAAATGATTTTAATGGATTCATTTTCAGAAAAGCTTGGTTTTCACCATCTGAAACTCACCTGCCGAAACGAAGTTTCTGCCGATCCCAAGACAGGGTCCCGGGGTCCCGACCCATGGCTCCAAAGACGATGCTGAAGTTCTCCTGTGAGTGATCCGTCACCTGGGAATCGATTCGGTCTTTCTCCATGGTTTCTGAGGGAATATGATGATTATTGATGATCAGAGATCTTCAATATGCACATACATTGATGATCATCTCCTTAAAAAAAAAAACATGACTTTCGAATACTTTCGATTTAACTGCAATCCTCACAGTGTTTGAATGTGTTTGACTTTGACTTCAACATTCCCTGAATCTACTCGAAACCAGCATGCCATGTTCCATCTGCCAATCATTCATGAAAGACACTGCTCCACCTGCCATGCCGTTCCGTTCTTTACACGACGCCCCTTGGCTTCTCACATCCTTGCCCTGCACCAGGGATGCTTGTCGACACACCTGGCAATGTTCCCATCATGGACGGGATGATCCGGTTGCATCAAAAATATAAGCTAGATATCCTATATGGTAATTCACTATAAAAAAATAGTCCTTATGTATGTTTAGTATGTTTAGAATATCTATATATTTCTAAATGTATAGGATATATTACGAAACATGCTACATTCGAATAGTATTGAGGCTCCACACTCCAAGGGCTCCAAGCGCACCTGCGCAGCAATCTCGTTGTGCGGAAGACCTGCGGCCTGCTCTGGCGAAAGTCTCTGGGGATGAAGGATAACTGGTGGTTTCAAACATCTTGAAGGATATATTATATATACTGTAATACCATTGATTACTGGTATATCACAATTATTGTATCCTAAAACCATTGATATCATTGATTAAATAAATAGCCAATTATAGTACCATTGATGCCATTGATTATTAAAATATGAAAGTCAATGGGAAGGATGACATCCCATATATGAAATGGAACATAAAATTCATGTTTGAAACCACAAACCAGATAAACGCATCAAGTAGGAAGTGAAACAGGCTTCAGTGAATGATCTCCATCCATTCAGATAGATATGCAGGAAAACCATGGAAAACCGGTGTCCTTTCCCTGCATCAGCAGCCATCAAGTTTTTTGTTAATGGTATTTTGAATTCGTCATTTTCTTGGCAACCTAAACTCCCGGATGTGCGAATGACTTTTTCAAAGTTCTCATGTTCCACTGCCAGAGAAAATTCCAGTTTTCAGTGCATTGTTCAAAACAATTCCTCAAAACGATCCCAACGGGTTGTCATGATATGGCAATTCTCCCCTTTCTTAATCTCGCAGAAATCCTGAACCATAGTGAAACCATCGATTTTTAGCTGGTAAATGCTGGTAAAGTATCGAAGAAATCCATTAAAATCCCAGATTTATCATCGATTTTTAGCTGGCAAGTATCTGAAATCCCATATAAATCCCAGATTTATGGCAAGAAATAACAACGCAAAAAAACTCAGAGGCTCCCAACGGAGAAGAGCGGCAACTTCTGGCCACGCACCACCGAGTTCATGGTGTCAATGGCACTGATGCCCGTCCTCAGCCGGAGTGGGAAACTTGTCATCCAAATCTGTATGGATGGATGGATGGATGGATGTACGTACATGTATATGTGCAATGATGTGTATAGATATATACATATATACTGCATATATATAATGTATTATAATGTCTGTTGGTACATAAAAGCTTATTTTTGGGGTACTAACTGGGGTACTAGTAGATTCGAACCAGCCCAATCTAGTTACTTAACTGATTCCAATCCGTTCCCTTCGGTAATCCAACCTGGCAAAAATCAGGATTTCTCCATGGATTTTCTGACCAAACATTGCACAATGTCCATCTTTGTAGGAGAGGGTATGTCTGAAATGCTAGAAATTGGTTTTCTATTGGTTTTTCCATGGTTTTTCCATGGTTTCATTGGTTTTTCCATCTTTTCTATTGGTTTTCCCATGGTTTCTCCATGGTTTTCGAGTTTTCTATGGGTTTTCCCATGGTTTCTCCATGGCAATCCCATGGCTTTTCGGACATCGCAAAAAATCATTCCCCAAGGCTCGCGCTGAATCATCTCCTTTGGATATACCCGAGACCTTGGAGGCATCTGCCAAAAACACGATGGAAAGATCCACCATTTTCAATGGGTAAATCCACTATTTCGACTGGGTCATCTTCAATAGCCAACTGTTAACATAACTATGGAAAATCACCATGTTTAATGGGAAAACTCACTATAAATGGTCATCTTCAATAGCTAACTGTTGACATAACCAGAGGGTATCCCGATTCCTAGTGCTAATAACTGCTCATATTAGTGCAATATCATTAGTCATATATCCAATATGTTTGCTACATTTTCCCTACCAGTGGTCTTTTTATTTGAAAAGACATGGACATACCCTCTGGTTATGACTAACATAGCCATGGAAAATCCCGAAAATATTTCTGGAGGTTTCGTTCGCTGGGAAAATCATCTATTTAACTATGGGCCATGGCTCTACCATGGCGAACTGTTAGTCATAACCAGAGGGTACATATTCTGAAAAGATCCCATGAGCTAATCCCATGCGTGGGATGATTCTATAACCTGCTTAGATCGGTTGGATCAAAAAGGGGTCCCAGATCTGGGTCCCAGATCTGCAGCCCTACCAATTTGTTGCCCCCCAATGATGTTTGGTTTATGAACCCCTATTCACCAGTTCAAAGTATACCCCTATTAGCTATCTAAGTTGTGGGAAATAGATGCAAATAGGCAGTGGTCAACACCTAGTTATGAACCAACTATGTTGTTATAAACCCCATTCACCAGTTCAATATCATTCAATATGTATCTAATTGCCGCAAAGTCTAGCGAACTATACGTTAACATGAAAAATTAGTCAAAAAAAACAACTTAGCTAACTCTAGGAGCACTGTTTCGTCTTGGATTTGCTTGAGATGCTCCAAACAAATCAAACATATTCCCATATTTTCCCTATAGATTCCCCGTTTTTGTGGATTTCCCATTCGGAAAATTTCCAAATCTCCTTTGGTGCAAACCCACGTTGTCCCACCAGTATGGTTTCCCTACTAAAACTCCATCACATCACCACAATTAAGACTCAAAAGCCATGGAAATCTCTCAAATCACCATGAAAAAAACCATGATCTCTCCATGAGATCTCCATTCAACCACCATGAAACCACCATTTCTGGCTGGTTTTCCCAGCGAAAAAAACCTGTCGTTTTCCCAGTGACTTGGGATTCAGTGGAGCTCCGCCGATGTCCAGGAACTCCTCCGCCAGGACGGCGGGCCTGGCGTCGAAAAACCGCGGACCAAATATAACTGAAGATATTAGGTGTAGATATATATACATATATATATATATATATGATTATATATATATATATATATTGTATATATATAATATATTGTTATTATAGACTATATATCATATATTTGTATATATGATATAATATGACATATTATATATAACATACATATATTATATATATATAAATACTGTACATATGTTTTAAGCAATAAAACGGTATAACCCATAGAATCCATTCGGATATAAACCCCTGTGGTCATTTCACATGGCCTCCATGGTGAAACTGGAGGATGAAAGATCCATCACGCGGTCCCACCAAGCGGGTCAAACAGAAACCATCACTGCAGCGAAATCAAGGGAAAACATGGGAAAACCATAGATACCCTCTGGTAATTTAACATAGCTATTGAAAATGGCCATTTATAGTGAATTTTCCCATCAAAAATGGTGATTTTCCATAGCTACGTTAAATTACCAGAGGGTATGTCGCATCTTTACAAATTGGGAACCCCCATGTCTTTTCCATGTCTTGTGCCCAGATGATTGGGGACTCATCAACCAAACACCACCAACATTCACACCATGATTTTGTTCGGAACGAAAACACAATATGTTTTTCACTCATCAACTACATCATACAAAATTGCCATTTAGTTTGATTATTTTCCCATTATTCCCCTGTTTTCAAACGACATACCCCCACCCTCCCATCCGCGCACCCCTTGTCAATGGGTTTGCCGGATCCATTGAAGGCTCGACCTGGCAACTTTCAAAGCTACGAAACTTCACAACATGTCAAAAAATCATTTGGAAAACCTCTAATCATTAATCTTTGGTGTATCAATATCATGAGTAACATTAAAAATGCATCATGTACATACATCAATAGATACACCATACTTAGTGATATATTAATCTATATTACATACATATATAATTATATAATCATATATAAATATACAGTATATATACATATATCACATTTATATACATACAAAAAACTATACTAAGCCCTATACAAACATCGCTGGGAATTTCTGAATCTTCATCCCCCTTCCGCCGCACCCATGAGGTCATCAGAGATGGGCATCTTCAAGGTGTCGCCAGTGAACTCGATGTGGCAATCCCTCAGGTCGCGGGCCAGGATGATCTGAAAAATGTGGGCCCATTTATTATATATATATATGAGCCCGGTCCCCGGACCCCCCCCCCCCCCCCCCCCCCCCCCCCC
>Ga0126342_10005707_pt1 | contig 21843 bp, 19 predicted proteins | sample Cyp1metagenome_FD_92528 | JGI IMG/M metagenome (GOLD analysis project Ga0126342, IMG submission 92528) | Coral microbial communities from Lord Howe Island, Old Settlement Bay, Australia - Cyphastrea 1 metagenome | ecosystem: Host-associated > Invertebrates > Cnidaria > Coral ... | reverse complement strand
TAGTAGTAGTAGTAGTAGTAGTAGTAGCAGTAGCAGTAGCAGTAGCAGTAGCAGTAGCAGTAGCAGTAGCAGTAGCAGTAGCAGTAGCAGTAGCAGTAGCAGTAGTAGTAGTAGTAGTAGTAGGTGGGCGGTGGGGGGAGGGGGGTTGGACTTGATTCAGACGAAGCAAAAACGCGCGGCAAGAGAACAAAGGAACAAGTACAAGCCAAGAACAGAAACAAGAACAACACGTTCCAATCAGACACGCCGGCAGGCCGGCGGATTAAATTGTGTACGTATTCTACATAAATTGTTCTGCTCTATCAGAGAAGAAGAATCTGCCATGCTTGACATAGCCCACTGGCAACGAATTCAGATTATCGAGCGCAGTCATACTAGAAATGAGGGCTGCTGATTTGTTTGCAGCACAACGTTGCTTTCTGTCCACACCGACGCATGGATTTCGTTTGGGTGCCATGGCAGTGAGTATCATGTGGTCATGATGTGGACGTCCTGTCTACGAGAATTGGCATGAACTGCATGAAGGTTGTCAAACTGTCGCTGCGATTGGATAACCATGCAGCTGTGAAGCCCGGAACACCACCACATGGGGCCATTGGATAACTTACGAAATTCATTTTCAGGTCAAAGCAGAGACAACTTCAACGCACACAAACTTTTGGATGCCGACCCTCAAACATGTTCGATTTTTTTGCACTAGTAAAACTATTCTTTTCATGGTTGTTTGCTGTTTTGTCTTACACTCTCCAACTTCAAAAAACAGTTGTTTTCTTGGTGCAGTGATTCAAACTGCTGTATAAATCATGCGCTTGGATGGCAGCAACTTCGGTCCTGCTTAGGTTGGTGACCGTATGTGACCGTGAGATTCTCCCACGCATTGCTGTTTGATGCTTGTTGCTTCTTGCGATGTTTACTCCATCAACTTACTTGCCCAGTGTACTCCGTTTCTCTGTCAGTTGCATTTCACGGTTGCTGCCAGTGATACAGACACGTTCATGGGTTTGCGTGAAGTCTCAAGTCAGAAATTTCTGCAGATTATCGCTCTACGTATGCGGAAGTTCTGCTCAATCACAGGCAGTTGGGATCTGTTGGGAATTTATTTCCTTTGTTAGTTGATCTCCTGGGAAATTTCTTGCAGTCACACATTGGCAGCACATACTATACAAAGATCTACAGACTACAGAGATCTGCGAAGGATAATCAGAGAGGCACTGCCAGAACCAGAGACCAGTGGTTTCTGTCTTTGGTCTCATGGGATTCGCGAGTCGCCTTTTCTCACCTGATCCTAGCTCTATGCTGAAGTGAAGTCACACGCTGCAGATCAAGGGGCCAAAACCAGAGTGACACAAAGAATCAAAAGCTATTGTGGGCGGTCCCATTGGGTCTTCCGAAAATTCTGGCAGGGTATCTTGCCGGGCTTGGCACCGTGGTATTGCCCACCTCTGGGTTGGGAGCTTGATTCGGAATTTGGACGGTCGCCAGTGCTCTTAAGCTACTTTGGGAGACAATGGATTGCAGATGATTGCAGCAATTGCGTTCGTGATTCTTCCGTTACCGCTGATTGAATTTGATTTGAAACTCTGTCCAACCTTGCCCCCCCAACCTTTAACCAAATCCTTTTATAGCTCTGTTTAATCATCCAGTGAAGGCCCTTCCTCTGAACTAAAACTGCCAAATGTGTCCAACTGCAGCAGCACATGCACTTGCAATGTGGCCATGGCCTACAGTGGCATGTGTTGATTTGACTCGAGAGTTTGCTTTGAACATCTCTGAGCGCTCTGTGCTCACCTCAGGTGTCGAAGAAAGCGCTTGTGTCCGGCACCACCGTTTCGGTCAGGCACCTTTGTGCGCCCATCAGAGACCACATGCCCCAGACCAAGCAAGACTTCACTTGCTCCATGGTACCCAGCGCATCCCAGAGCTGGAAGCCCACGTAGATTTGTTTCATCCACTTTAGTCCACTGTCCCTTGCAGGTATGTGGAAAGCTCATTGGTGCCCTTGTCGGTGAAGGTTCTGAGAAATCTGTGCAGTGGCAAAGAGTAGCAAGGATGAAGAGTATGAACATGTGACATGCAATGTGACATGCAATGTGACATGCAATGTGACATGCAATGTGACATGCAATGTGACATGCAATGTGACATGCAATGTGACATGCAATGTGACATGCAATGTGATGGGAGGATATTGGAAACATGGAGAGACTGGGACAGCTTTCTGAAGAGATTTCAGGTGGTCCTGGCAGTTGCACAAGAAGTTGGAGAGCCCTTTTGGCAGAATTGGAATATATAGGTATACACATGCATACATAATATATCATAATATACTGTCTATACATGTCTATACTGTGTATAATATATATATACAATATGTATAATATATATTGTATATATATATACATATACATGATATGCAGTAATATGCAGTATATATATATACATACATACATATATATATATATATATCTATATAGAGTATAATATAATATCTTGGAATCTTTGTGATTGACAGAGCCTTGAGCTGCGCGGTACTTGTGAAGGAGAGCGTAGCCCAGCATAGCTGTAACATGCTGTAACTGTAGCTTTGCATAATTTTGCATATCTTCTATCTGTAGCCTTGCATAAGTCTTGCCTGTTTGAGCATTTCTTTTTCATTGTTGATCCCTCCTGGCTAGGGAGTTCGCCGACGTGCTGCAAGCCTTTTTGGCAAAGATAGAAGCTGTCAGGCCACTCCAACGAGAAAACATAAACAGGAGACTGTTTGAACCCTGACGTTGGACAGAGAAGGACCGCAACATAAAGGGAGACATGACACTAGTCTCACTTGTATGTTCATGAATTAAATGGTTTTTGATCAATCTGTCAGGCTCATTACGTGCCGCAGACTCAAAATGGGATTGAAAAATCCTGACAGACCACTGAAATCCACTGAATTTGCTTTTCAAACTTGCGAAAAGCCCGGTGTTGCGAGATGAACCACTCAGAATGAAACAGAAAGTCCAGAAAAAAAAGCAACGTAGAAGGTCCAGAAAATACAATATCTTCAGTAGCAGATGTCAATTCAGTCTGTCACTATGAAAAAACATGGAATAGCTGATTTTGGTTGAACAACCTGGCCCTTGACGAGTGCGATTGCTCAATGTTTCCATTCCGTAGTTCTTTTCCCTATATATTTCCCAGGTTGGCCAAACTGTGTGTAACGCTTTGGGGGCACAAAGATGCCGAATTTCTACACAATGAACAAGAGTTGACTTGACAGAGGCACGGGACGATTCCAAGCGTGCTACAAGGGTGCTTCAGCAAGTGAGGCCTGACGCTGGTTGGACCAGATGTAGTTTGATTGAACATTTGATATATAATTTTGTGTTCATTTTGTTGGCAGCATTTGGACCCGGAGGCTCTCGGAGAGCTTTGTGGATACGTCGATGGACTTGAAGGTCTTCTGCCTTGCCCTCACAATTTGTCATATATAGATTGAATAATGACATCTTTGAGCGTGGAAGCACCCTGGAATCACCTCTCCAGGATCCCTTTCGAGCATCAGTACCCAGGAAGAAAATCTTTGCAAGGCGCGCCCCAAATCCTGGTGCAAATGGAAATTGAACAACGCCACAATATGTCATGTTGTGTTCTGTCTGTCCTTATCAGTTCGTGTCACCTGTCAGTGCTGGTATGAATACTACATGAATACTCCCTTAAAATCTTAAAATGAAAGGTCGCTCGAAGGTTGTCAACAGAGGTTCCAACATTTTTGACCAGAGATCGCAATATGTAATATTGCAACATCCTGCAAGATCTGACTCAGAAGTCTCCAAAGTCTAAGAATCTGAAGGTTCTATTTTCGGAAGGTGATGGTCGAGCTGTGCTGCGGGCGATATCTATGCCTTTGCAAAAGCCGGGTGGCCTTGCTTGGGATATCTTGGGATATCTTGGCACTCAGGACGTAGAAATGGTGGAATCTTGCACAATTTGAATCCGGAAGTCTTGTGTGACTTGCAGCAACGATTCGTCATGAGTCCTGCTATCATCAAGCCTTGCTGAATCTGGGCTTAGAGATGGCATGGGATGGCTTAGGGCTGGGCTCTGCGGTCTTCGTGTGTGTGACGATGTGTGACGGGCTTTGTGACGGGCTTTGTGACGGGCTTGACGTTGCTTCGCTCAGGTTGGTGGAGCTGGCATTTCCAGCTGCTGCTCCTGCAGAAGTTGGCAACTTCGGTGCTAGCTCTCAGTGTGCTTCCCGTATCGTGTCTCGTGATGTATCGCGTTGTATCATTTAGTTGTTTGGCTTAAGTCAGATATCTGTGTCACACTGAGTGAAGAGCTGGGATGCTGAACTATTCAAAACATTATTCAAAGCCAAGAGTATTTTCAAAGCCAAGGATCTCGCTTCGACTTTGAGCACTTCTTTGCCAAAAGGGCAGAGGTTGGTTGGGCATGGGTGATCGGGGATCATACATGGACATAAATCGACATGAGCAATGTCCACATGCACAACAAGCACACACACACACACATGCATACACTATATTACACTATTCGGATATGTCTGGTATAGTCTGCTAAAGTTTGGTAAAAGCATGGGTTCCTGATAGATGACATATAGATGACCATCATTTCCTTGTGAGTTGCCACAATTGACAAACTCTGCAATTTACCCAGTTCTTGAAGGAGATCATGTTTCAAACCTTCCAGCACGGAAGATCCACCAGTGTTCAAATATGCATCCATCAAACCATACAAGTGAAGTGTACATTCATCTCACGTTTATTCGGATTTGCAGGAGCAGCTTAGAGGCAGAAATACTTCATTGTGCAAAACAACACATGCCAAAAGGATCCAAAGGGTTCGTGATTGAAAAGGTCGCAATCAACAAACAGTTGAACAAAATGTGTCCAGGTCCAGCAGCAAATTGCACGGAAATTTCTGTGAATTTTGCGCGAGTTTCTGACAGGTGTTCTCACGCCACAAAAGCGGAATCCGAGACCAGATTCTGTGCCCTGAGCAGTTGCATGACTCCCACAAGACTAGGAGATGGAACAGTTTGAGGAAAGCGTTCAAACAATTGCATTTGTTTTTTGAGCTGATTGCAATGTGTTGCGAAAGCGGCGCTCTTTGAATATTGGCATCAAAGGCATTTAATTATAATCCCCTTTGCAAAGTCATATTCCCACGCTGGCGTTTGACAACTTACAGGTACCCACCCATTTTCAGCCCGGATGGGATTTGCTCACTGGGAGAAGATCGCACAACCCAGAGCATTGGACCAAATGCACCATGGCTATGAAAAGGCAGAACCAGGTCTGGTGGCGGTTTGGAGTGGTTTCGAGGTGTGTTAAAAATACACAGCTACCATGCACAATGCTTATCAATGCTTCATGTTGTTTGCTTGGGTCTCAGTTGGCCACTCCGCTGGAATGAGGGTAGCATTTTGTGGCAGTGTAGCATTGCCAATTCTGCGCGGCGATGTTGCAGACATTTTGCCATGGGCAGCTTACTTCACCTCTGTTACTTTTGCGGATTTATCCGAAGCGGATATGCCCAAAGGATCAGCTAGTGACAGCTATACACTGTAGTTACTGTAGTAAGTCTGGAAAGTTCCGACTTTCTTTCTTAGCCCAGCTGAGGTATCCATGGTGCTGCAGCTTCTTCAAGCGGCCAGTGAAACTTGACAGCATGTTGACTGCACACGTCCAGTCAAATACGGCCTTGAAGGAGGAGAACAGTTCAATAGGATTCAACACGACCATACCGTGCAATATTGGCTTCCATACCTTATATACTTATATAGAAGAAATCTCAGTCAGGGGAAATCATGATGCTGACAGTTGACTAGAAACTCAATGCAAACGAATTCCGTACTTTTGAAAACATCCAAGACTCAGAAGAGCGGACGGTTACCATAATATATGCAATTGCTGACAGTCAAGAAGACTTACGACGATCTCATTTTGCTCCTCCTATCTCTCTCCCTCTCTCTGTGCAGCTGGACAGCTCCTGAGCTGGGACAGCTCCTGGGCAGCTCGTTGAGCTAGTTGTGTTGAATGATTTGAATGTCGCTGCAGTCGCCGCAGTCTGCAGACGCTGAAGGTACCGATGTCACATTTCGTGGTAAATTTCGGTGCAGCTGATGGAGAGTGTGGTGCCGAAGAGGCCAGAGCAAGCATGAGCAAATAGAGATTGTCTTACTTGTGCCGAGCATATTGTTTGTCACGGCTTGAAATCTGCTTGGTCTCATTTGGTTTGGGAGGATTGGAATGCAGATCCTGCCAATTGCCTCACGACTGCAGGTGTTCTGCTCAGTTTTGACATGTTTTGACTGCTGTTGATTTACAGTCTACGATTGCAAATCTCTGCTATCGTCTCTGCGATCGTCTCCATTTGCTGCCTGTCAGGATATTCAGCAATAGTCGTTGAAGGAGACCGGAAGTTCCTTGCAGCATGGGCACAACCTTGACCTGAAATGACTGCAAGGCATTTGAGAATTATTCGTAGTCTGGACTTGTCATCACTTGGTGCAATTACAAATGACGCTACTTGACGCAACTGGATTTTGCAATTTGGCGTATGGAAACCGAGCAGGGCAAGATGAACTTATCACGAACAAAGGATGAAGCTTAGACTTAGAGATGCGATGCTCTCCTGCCAGTCTTTCAACATTCGATTGGGCAGGATGGGAGCTTGAAGGCACCTCCCATCGTCATGTGCCTTCTGACCACCCACACTTCCTCTATCTTCCTCTCACAATTTGCCTTTCACTTCCGCTTTCCACCTTTCTCTGTATGAAATTTGGCGAGCCGCCTCACATGGGGCGATGAAAATAACCTGGCTATACCTGGCTCATGTCCTTTGGAGCCGACCCTTTGCACTACCACGTCACTACGACCACAGAAAACGATACGAAGAAAAGTGATAGCGTGAGCTTGCGTGAGCCATACTTGCTTTGCTAAATTGCTAACATGATCCTTTAATTTCCAAAGACTGGCAACATGTAGCGGCCCGAGCGATAACAAAGTGATACTGGAAAGGATGACAAACAATATTGTAGAATAGTGTATATAGATAAATAGTGAGTAAATATGTTACCGTGATCAGCTGCCCAGTCGTGTACACACTCTGGCAAAGATAAGACAGTTTATCCCACAGTGCTGCCTTAGATATCTCGCGTAGACATACAGGTCTCCATGGGCCAGCTGCACGAGTAGTATAGGGAATGCTGGTTCGATTGATTTCGATTGATATCAATACTATATACTACATATGAATGCATACAGATATAAGATAAAATGAGTACATATGCATATGACAGATATGAATAGATACGAATAGATACGGATATGGATATGAATGTATTAATTAAGATGTTGATCATGATTTTGGGCCCACACGAGAAAACAAGAAGATGAGGCGAAAACGCTAATGTATTTCGGGGACATTCAAAATGATCCATATTTAGGACAGAATCCCAAATGTTGTTTGTGGCCCTTCTTAAACTGCTGCCCAGCGGCACAAAGAGAAAAACATCTTGCGGTACTGGGCTAGTAAGTATTAGTAAGTCTATTTGTGGAGCAATTTTCCAGGAGAAAAGTTGGGAGAAATCAATCTATTGGAAAAGAACTGGTTTGGCAGCGTTGAGGGTCCATGCATGAATTCACCAAATTCAATTTCTACTCACCTAAACGAGTGACCATTTTGCCTCTCTGTTCAACTGGTCCACTCTCCTACTCTTGCCTCGCCTCCTCTTGTCTGATCTACCTATGTGCGCATGATTTCCATATTGTGTCTTAATATGTCTTAATATGTCTTAATTGTTTTGCATAGTCGACCGACCAATCTGTCTAGATCTGTCTGGTCTCAAGCAGAACTCATCCATTTGTGCCGACTTGAGCTCAGGTTCTATGCTGAGCTTCGCCGAAGATTCGGACAGCGAGCAAATGTGTCCTTGGTCCAAGCCCTAGGCTTCCTAGGCTTCCTAGGCTTTCAGACATTGAATGTTTTCGTTTGGATATTCTTCCAAATTTCCCTTGCGAAGAGTCGAGCACATTACTCCTTTTGATTGGAAAGTTCCCTCTCTAGCCAGCTTGCCGGATGTCTTCTGCTGTGCTGTGGCTCAAAGGACCCTCTCGAATGATTGGCCTCTGAAGGCAAAATAGAATCATGTCAAACTGTCAGAGACCAGCACCAAATCAGACCATAGACTCCCCACAATCTTTGCCCAGCTCTGACAAGTCATGACAATTCAACGTGACTACTTTTTACTTCGTCGCCATGACAGACCCAGTGAACCACAGTGACGACCACGCTGACCACACCTTCGAGTATTGGGCCGGAAATCCTTCTGTCGAGATCATCCATGGCCACATCAAAGTGTCTGGATCCCGAAGTTCAGAGAGTTCCGACACGAATGCGACGAGTGCCTCAACTTCGCGAGGACTTGCGCATCGATCACATCGGTCAGATTCCCCTGAATCATGCATGGCTCTAGCAAGCTCAGTTCCATGCCACATGTCAGCCTCAGAGTTGTGCGATTTCCTGGGGGCGTTTGGTGCAGATACACATCGCCGGTTCAGACACTGTCGCGTCTTGCACGGACGAAACAGTGAAGAGTATCTGATTGCACTTCTCATGGCTTCTCCACAGGATGTTGACTGGCTGATCAAGCGCTTTCATGGGAAACTGTTCAATGCCATCGAACCGGGAGCTTGCAGTCTACATTTTGTTGTGGCCTGCCAAGCTGGCCCACTTCGGGAAGATGCTGCAAGTCCAAATACATGTCCAATGAGATGGTCTCCTGTGCCACAGCACGCTGATATGAAGAATTCTCCTTGCCCATCAACGCCACCATTGCACTTCATGCTGCCTTTAGCTTCTGCCACACCCGAAGTCTCTCCTTCACCACCCCCACCTGAATTGCCTGAACTCTTTGTGGGCACTGGTGCAGGAACTCAAAGCGTAGTTTCTCCAACACCAGGGTCTGGAGGGGATCGCCCTTTCTGTGCTGTTTGTCTTGAGACTGTGGAATCAAATCCAGCTGAATATCAGCTGACTGAACTGGGCGGAGGAGTACCTTTGACAATTCTTTGTGGGCATACCTTTCATGCTCGTTGTTTATCGAGATGGTGTGACACCACCTGCCCAGTCTGCCGTTTCCAACAGCATCCCTATCAGACATCTTCCTGTGATGTCTGTGGACAAGCGGAAGGCGTCCACATTTGCCTCGTTTGTGGTGCCATTGGCTGTACTGCACAGCAGGGAGAAGGCCACGCTCAGCAGCACTTTGAGGCATCGTCCCATGCGTACGCTTTGGATGTGAACACCCAACATGTCTGGGACTACGCGGGGAACGGCTATGTGCACAGGTTACTCTTTAACGATCAAGATGGGAAGATGGTTGAGCATACAGTACCGACGGAAGGGGGTGCTCCAGCAGAGAGCATCTCTGCTCGATCAGTCTTTGGCGATCTTCGATGGGCGGACATGGAGGATGACGACTGCGATAAGGCATCGCAGTGATATAATATCAAGATCATGCAACCTCATGCAACCTCATGTAGAATTCTTGCGCATTCCATCACATTCTTATTGCATCCTTTCGCACTTTTTGCAATTCGCATGTTCAAAGCATTGTACTCTATACGACTCCATACCTTAAATCTTATCAGGCAAACTTGTTGCAGCATTTGTTCCGGAGAAGTGCTGTGATCTTCTGGCTGAGCAACAAGCTTTCTGCTTTGGATGACGTGTTCCTTGACACGTAATGGACTTACTAGCCACAGAAGGGCAGATATGGGCAGATACAGTTGCGTTTTTTTGTGTTTTTTGTAGCATCTTGCGACATCTTTGCAGATCGCCGCACTCTTTACAAGAGCGCTCCATGGCGGCATTCAGTGCGGCATGCGGCTGACTTGTGCTTGCCCACTTTGGGATGTCGGCTTCGCACTTTGTGACAGCATCTCAGTGGTTTCTCTTCCAAGGTCGGGCGCAAGTAGTTCCTCCTCAAGCACTAAAAAGCAGGACTTTTTGTCCAACTTGACAACATGTGGAACACATGTGCAACATGTCAAAATATGTCAAATTGCCAGCTTTTCTAGTTGCGCTCGGAGTAGCAACAACAGAGGCAGTGCAACGAGAAATCCTCTGGAAATTTTAGGAGGCAATCGTCAGCGAGTTCAATAATCTCTTGTCATCACAGATGACAGCCGCTTGGACTAAAACTTTACTTTAGCCCAAAACTTTAGCCACAGTGTAGCCACTTTAGATACAGATTGAGGCGCCAAGGCTTTCTTTGCCGACTAAAAAAAGAGTTGTGTTTTTTGGGGAGTCAGAAGTCAAGTCACCAGGCCCAAAGGCAGCACTTCGATGAACTCAGGCAAGGAACCGAGCGTTCGAAATTCGAAACGTCAAAAACACGAAGCCAGTCAACTTACGTCAACTTACCTGTACCGGCGGCACGTACCGGCATGTAGTGGCACGTAGTGTCCTGCATCCTTGCTGTGTCATCTGTGTGATATCCTCTGTGGGATTATCTGGACCACTGACGAAAATGCAAGATTTCAAGATATTTTCAAGTCATTTCAAGATATATTTCAAATATTTCAATTTCCTCTTGCGTTCAGTGAAGTCCTTTCAAGTCTTTGCTCAGTCCAGGCAGGACATCGAGAAACAGTGCGCTTTGGAGCTTCAAGACTTGGAGGCCTGAGGAATCAGAATAGTCTTGTTCCAAGGACATTGACATTCCCGGTGCAGCATTAATGTAGACATGGAGAGACAAGGCATGAATAGTCTATTGTCATCCATTCTCATGAGATGTGAATCTCTGGTCCTTGCATCACCAGGGAGATCTCAAGACTGCCAAACACAAGGCTGACAGTGTCCAGAGGCCAGGGCTGATTCAAATGCAACTACTACTCTCAATTCTGTCGATGGAAGCTCCTCAAATGATTGTTGTCTGCAGAGTCCTCACAATGTGTCACAACACATCATATTTTGATATCTTTTGAGCACCGGCCCAGGCGGCTCGATGATGTGCAGAAAGACATTGCAAACATTGCGCAGAAGGTCGCGGACATGGCAGCTGAGGAGGCTCTTGTCGGAAGCTTAGGATGCATCACAAAGGGCGTCATACGGGCGTCATCGGAAAGCTTTCCTCACTTTCCTCACTTTCCTCTAGGACTGTGAAGTTCTTGGCATGGTAGAATCTGGATGCACCAAGCCTTGTGGACTCGCCAAGTGGTGCTGCAGTCTGGGATCGTTATGATTTTGTCAAGGCTCAGCGCCAAACGAGCCAACTGGAAGCATTGAACAAAAGGCTTTCGCAGGAGCAGCGTGCTTTCGAGGACCGAATCAGAGGATGGGACAGGACATGATGGGACAGAATTTCCCAAGCTCTTTTGAGCAAGGCATGCAAGGTTGCATATGTTGCATAGACTTCGTTCTGATTGGTAAGTCACGCTTTGGATCAAACGAGAATTGAGCAAGTACTGGATTACAAACAAACAAACTTATGCCTTGCTTGATGTCAGCGAAATTATTTTGTACAGAATCAAGAATCAGCCAAAAGTCAATCATGTGAAGTTGCTGTAAATGTGGTGTGAGCAAGCAACCATTGGTGTACCTGTCATCTATTCCAGGGTAGTTGGAACAAATCATCCGTTGAGCCCTAAGCTGTTCCTGTCGGGCAAAGGTGCCCCGCACGTCATGAAACATTGTCCATGAAAGCATTGACCCTTCGGAAGGGTCTGTTCCTGTAGCTGCAGCTGTAGCAGAGATTCAGCAACAAAAAGAACTTACGCCATACTTACAAAATCTTTCACATACTTACGACGCACTGTACGCACGGAGTTTGCTTTTGAATCATGTCCAATCAAACTCCTTATGTCACCCACGAAGTGCTCAAAGTGCTACTCGTATCCTAAAGCTACTAGTATTGTGATCTCATGCTGGCAGGACAAACAGGATGATGTGGCCGAGCGGAAACGCAGTGGCCGCCAACAGCGCGATCGTTTCTCGGCCATGCTGAAGATAGAAAACTGGGTAAACTTGTGATCTATCAAGAGTATCAAGAGTTGTGAATCATGCTCTTAGGATCAGTTCTTCCATAGTGAAGGTCCAAGATGGTCTACAAACAAGTGTTCAGGTCAGGCCACAGGCTTTCATGATAGTTTCATGAAGAACATGCTGTACAACAGAAGTGTGAACTGTGTTCGGGAAAGACATGGACATATTTTTTCCTTCGTTGAAACGATGCTGTACAAGATAAATGTCTGAGACAGATTGCTTCATGATAAAGAATGATAAAGATCGTTTACGACAAGTGTTCGGAGCAAATTCTTTTAAAGAAAGTTTCACGTCTTTGGCTTTCGGAGGTGTTGCATTTAAAATCCACGAACAGGAACAATCCTGAATCCCAACGGTACAGACAGACTCCAACTCTCTACTAGCAGCAGCAACAACAACAAGGATGCCGTTCAGATAGTTGGGCATGTTTCGACTACTATGATTCAAGGCCTGCAAGTGGTTGCCGACTTTTTTTCATTTTGTTTCCCTCCGTCCCAAAGGCAGGAAAGAATTTCAAGAACAAAAACAAACATCAGAGAATCAGAGCAGAATGTTTTAAGCTTCTTTCCCACCCGAAACATGGACGTAGCAAAGCAAAGGCCGTACAAAGGCCAAAGAAGACGTTCAAGGCCAAAAACAAGACTTGCATGGCCAAGAAAGTGATCCACTGTCAGCCAACGACCTTCCATGGTCGCATCCCCTGGAAATGTTGGGAGCGACGTCAGTTGGTGAATCTGAGGAGAGGTTGCGGAGCTGCAGCAAGAAATCAAAGACTTGGAGCTGTTTCTTCAAATGAGGTGATTCGGAGCAGAAACTACCACTGCTATCCACTGCTGACTTACGTGCCGTTCAATAGCTCTCTCCGGTAATCAAGCGTCACAGTGGAAACTCGAGAATTTAAAAATGATTTCGAGATAAAAAGCTCCATTTAATTCCATTTATAGGGGGATGTCCCATTGCCAGATTTCCAGAGGGTACCCATTTTCAACTTCAGCAGAATCAGCAGACAGTACAGAAATTTGTCCGCTTGTCCTCCACATCAGGCGTCGCTGCGAGTCCTCTGCTGACGCATCAGAGCTACAGAATGCGCACCTTCTGGCCGCTCCAGCTATTTACTATTATTTACAGAACTGTACAACGCCAATCAATTTCAATTTATATTATAAGGTTGCAGAACGTTGATACACGTTCATACAATTGGTAGATATTTGTTACAATTTACTGTGCTACAGTGCTACAGACAATTCACAAATTCTCCAGTGGTGTCCAATTGCCCAATTGCATGTCGAATCAGGACCTCAAGCTTTGCCAGCGACTTTTGTTGCATACATCCTTGCCAAAGCAATGTTAATGTTGACACAAAACTTCTTGAACCATTTTGTCGACTGAATCTTCACAAATAATTGAATTTGGTATTTTTAAGTCGCTGATAATTTCTTCCGTTGCAGAAGGAATCGTGTTGAGAATCAGTTTCGGAATGTTTCCCACATGCTCAAACGGATTTGCTGGGGGATCGCAGCAGGTCACAGAAGGACGCCGAGGACGAAGAACGCGGCGAAGGTAAAAAAAACCTTGGACTCTCTTTTGTGTGCTTTTTTGTTGGATAGTTTAGGTACTTTATGGTACTTTTAGGTGTGGTGTCGGTATGTGTTGGTGTGGGGAAGGATAGAATTGGGGACAACAGTCCAGTCAGTATTCTACGGACTCCTACGGAGTTTTTCCTTTTCGCCCCAATGACTTGCACACTACCGGACAATACCTGACTACCTGCTGCTGCGCATGTCCAACTGCATGACAACTCTTCCGTGTGAGGATCCAGCTGTCACAATATGTGTGCTCCCAAAATTGGGTGATGCTAGACCAAACCCACATTCCCTGTTTGATATTCAGAATATTCAGAAGGCTTCTTAGATCTTCTTAGTCTTTCATCCTTTCCCAGAGGCACCGAAGGCCCCCCAGGCACAGATGTTTTTGATTGTTTTTGACGTTTGAATCGTTTACTCCCTGGTTGTTTCAGGTTCTCCAGTTTCTGCCCTTGCACAATGTAACACACCTGCTGAAAGACCTCTTGGCGACGATGGAGAACCTCAGACCAAGCTATGTGAACATTGTATGCAGTGGCATCGTGAATCGGACCAAATGCAGCACGACAACACAGTTTGGTTTCATTTTGCAACACATTAATTGAAAGAACTTGTTCGAGTTCAAAGGTGGCTTGGTTCCCAAAATGCTTTATCATGCTTTATCTTTTGGGACTATGCTGCTTGGACATGCCAGCAGTCGGTTAATTTTCCGCAAATCATCAAAGTCAACAAATAGATGCTTAACCAATCTTAGGCCATTGTATATATTGTATTATTCACCTTAGTATATTGTATTATTCACCTTACTCAAAATGTGGATGGATTCCACGTATCGTGCACTTGTCAGCCAGCCAGGCTTCCTGCTTGTATTGTCCACCTCTTTTTCTTCCCCCAAAGTGACTGTCTACCTGTCTAATCTGTCTACCCGCTTTCTGTGTCTTCTCTATTTGCCTTGCTGTGCACTAGTTTGTCGTTTGTCCATGGCGGGATGGGCTTGACAATTCAGTGGACAGTGGACAGACTAAGACGTGTTTTTGATGTCAGCGAAGACACATTTCCACCAAGCCACCAAGGACATCTTCTGCATTTCCTGATCTCTTTAAGGCACGTCGCAAAGATTCGAAACACCTCCCCGATTTTGAGAAGATACCCACCTTTGGAGGTGGATGTTGATCACGCGGACTGCCTCTTCATGGAAGAGGTTGGGAAGATTTGAGAATCTTGAGAAACGGTATCATTGAATCATTGGTATCATTCTGTCCAGTCCAGCCATATCCAGCCCTCTGATATTCATGTAACTTCAGGCCTTGCGAGTCATCCAGCCAAAGGTCATTCATGTGGAGTACATGCCACAGGCTCGTCACTTCGTCACTGGTGTGCTTGCGTTGATCGCACTAATAATTGAGACTTTCTGAGTTTAGGGCAAAGTGTTTGAGGAACTTTTCCACATCGCACGCATGTTTGTCAAAAGGTTGTCTTGTCACTGTGTCGCCTGTTCCTTTGCATTGTGTTTGTAAGCAAGGCACCTCCTCCGCTGGAATACGTTCAACATTACCAGCCATCTCTACTGCAGGCGGGAGGGTGAACGTTTCTAGCACGCAGAAGTTGAAAAGTTGCGGAATTGTCTGAAGGGAATGGACGTGTCAGAGGCGCTAGTGAGGGCTACCGTACAACACGTTGCATGTAGCCTCATGTAGCATACAGTACATAGTACACCATTGTAGCACAAGATAGCACAAGACTCCAAGACATCACAGGAACAGCACATCGTCAGAGTGATACCTAGGTGGACCTGCAGGGCAGAGCTGAACCTTTGCTTTTGCAAGAGCGACTGTGGAAGCCTTCAGCACAGCGCAGGCCCAAATCCACACAGGCAGTGCAGCGCAGGGAGAACAGGTTTACAACAAGAAATGCGAAACTACCAGCGTCATCCAGCATCTTGGTTTCGAGTTTTTTTGCATTTGAAGGTTATTTGGTCAATGCCAAGGTTTATTTGGTCAGAAGAGCAATTGCAGAAGCGGCTTCCTAAGATTCGCCTAAGATTCTTTTTTGGAGTGGTTTTGCAGATACAATTTCTGGCAACCGATGAATCTCTCTGAGTTTTTTCTAAGGAAAACGCCAGTGGATGAAGGCCATGCCGACAGCGTTACTTTGCAGAGTCTGTTTGATCAGCAGAAATTGCTGCGCAGGGACAGCGCTGGCTGCAAAACAAAGCGGCCGAGAGCAGCTCGCTTAGTACTCACTTCCATACAGTCCGTGGCATGGTGGAAAACACCTTTCTTGGGATTTGGAGACACTCATTTCAAGGGACATGAAGGCCTGTATGAGTCGGTGTGATCTGAAAGCTTTTGAGTCCAGAGCAGTTGTTTTTTTTTCCTTTGAATTTTGAGACTGATGGACATGATTTTGAAATTCATGAAGCCAAGGAGGTGGAGGAGTGGGAGGATTTCTAGAAAGTAGAGACTGATAGGGAGGACTGTCATCCATCCCAGCCGTCACCGCATACTTTAGGAAAAAATGAAGGCAAAATCACGTATGCTGAACTGTGGCTCCTAAGGATGACTGGATGTTCCCTTGCTGCCTTCTTGGCCCGCGCGCCAGGTGCAAAACGTGAAAAGCATGTTAAGCTGACTCGGAATGAAGCACAACAGCAGACATTTTCAACATATCTTCACTTATTTTTCTGTGACGTCTAACATGAACAAGAACAGACCGGGTGATGAGTTTGGGAGGCTATTCACTTCTAGCAGCTGGCGACGAAGAAGCTGTGCTGCTTCGCAAAGACCTCGTCAAACATGTAGGTCAGATGTCTCAGTACAAGCAACTCAGGGGCACGCCCTTGGAGTGTCACAATATTTACATCATTGAGGTGGTCCCTTAATCTGTCAAACAAAAATACGTACCACTACAACCCTGTGACTTTAGTGGGCTTTGTGCAAACACACACGCACGGAAGACCGCATCTCTCACCAGCTGTTGATACGGTTGTTGGGGAAACCACGTGTCTCTTGGACCACATTAGGAGTTTGCCTGTTTCAGCAGGTTGAACTGCAGGTTTCTTGCTCTTTGCTGGGACTTGGGAAGACTCTGAATATTCGCAGAGGGTATCATTTAGCTTTCTTTTCAGGCAGAAAAGGTTGCGGCAGAATGCTATGGCTATGACATCCTTTGTTTTGAAGAACTTTCTACTGGCTACCAGCAAATTTATGAACTTTCTATATCTTTCTATGGTCTTCCCATGTCTTCCTAATCTATCCTTGATCTGTTTCAGCGTGTGAGGCTCTGGTGGATTCAGAATCCGGACCCCACTGGCCATCACTGGCCCTGTGCAAATCTACCATATTCAAAATTATTCAAACATCCCCGTCAGGTGAGCCTCCTTCTGCTTTGGTAAAGCTGGCCTTGGTTTGAAATGCATCGAAGCTGCAACATGTCCTTGCAAGCACTCAATATCACTCAATCTAACTTTCAACCATGTGGCTTTGACACTTGTTCTGCTCATCCGGGTTGTAGCTGACCATCAGCAGAAGCCACGGAATCATATTCAAGCCTAATTTAGCTTAGACATCAACCAGTCTCCAAATTGAATTTGTCCGGGAGTGACACCAGAGATACCAGCAGACCTGACAGAATCTGTTGCTGTTGCTGTTGTTGATGATGATTGTTGTTGTTGGTTGTTGTCATTGTTGTTGTTCCTGCACTTGTTATTGGTGCTGTCCCCAGTCCTCGTCCCTGATGGGCTCCCCCTGGTTCCACCGGGGTTGATGGACAAAATAAGATCATCAAATATTACAGTATATCATATTATATAATATTATAATATTATATCATTGGAATGTACAATATTAATCAATTTTATGCATATGAAACTTCGTTGCAAGCAGTCCTCTACTAACAAGCCAGGCGGTCAATTTCTCTGATTTAGAATTTGTCCAAGCAATTGATTACCTTTCGGAACTTTGCTGCTCGCGTTTCCAACATAGTTTGATTCCTTACAAATCTTACAATCCTGCGCCAGGATGCTTGGATTCGCGGATCATTTTGCAATCCGTGGCGGTTAACGAATGGGCCTGGCCCTTGAAAGGGGCTGGTACTGTACTCAGTTTGAAATGTTTGAAGCAGAGTGAACCTGAATGCGGAGGCCAGACTATGCCGTTTGGGGCTTTGATTTCAGAGTGCTGGTCCTGTCCCTAGTGGCCCTAGTGATACAGTACATATGCATGCTCATCCACAAAACTGCCAACTTCTCGAACTGCTACTGTACAGCAAGTGATTGCATTTTGGGCCGATCACGAGAGTACATGGACGAGCCAAACAGGATAGGAGTTTCAACATGTTTCAACATGTTTCAACATGTTTCAACGCTACATTTTAGGCATTTTTAGGCCGTACCATGCAATACCTCTTTGCACCTGTGGCATCCTGTGGCTTTCCGGCTGAGGCAGATCAGTCGCACCCCTTGAGCCAAAGACGCCAAGAACTTGACCAGATGCTCAAGGCGTGTGATCCGGCCGAGTGACAAGCAGGACAACAGAGATGAGTACCGCAAAGACGAGTGGACTTTGCGGAGTGTGGTCTACATCTTTACGATCTTCACGACGGAGCATTCTCGCAGAGCATCAATCTCATTCAACCTCATTCAACCTCATACAATCTCATACAATCTCATACACAGTATCTATGAATAACCATGGCAATATGAAGGTAAGCAGGTACTCCAACCCAGGATTTCTCAAAATTTGTTTGCCTGCAAAGTATGCAATCACTTGGGAGGCCCACGGAGCCCGGGCTTTTTCATTAAATGCTGCAGATGCTTGAGGGAAGTTTTCTCCCAAGAGCGCTTCAGATTAAAAAGGGCAGAAGCGCGCCTTGAACCAGTGCTATGGGTAGCATCAGTGAGTGCAACTCGGCCATTGCAAGAAAAGTAGCAAAGCCAAGGACTATAGGATCTTCCTGAAAAGAATTTGCGATGCGGCGACATGGCACTTCGACAAGAGCCAGCCCATGGTAAAGAATGGTAAAGAATGGTAAAGATATTTAAAGGTTGTCGTTGCTTCGACTCACTGCTCTCTCCTGTGATCGATGTATCGCTGCTCAAGACAGTTTCTTGAGTCAGGCAGTGTTTAGCTTAGAGCTTGCGTCGCTGATGTCGTCCCTGTCGGCTTCTCAATGGCGTACTGTGGCGTAGTGGCTTTTGTAACAAGGCATATCAGATACCTTCAGACACCAGCATACCATCCTGGATATCCTCCCAATTATGGGTTCGATACAGATGTGTAGTGTAGCTACTGTAAGTATGTGGGGTGAAATTGGGTGACACCTTTTGTAGATGTTCAAATCGGCTGAAACCAGAACCAGACATCAGATATCATCAGATATCTACGTACTTCTACCATTGAATGCCATTGATATTTGTGCTGCGGGCCCAGGCTCCTATGGTTGTCCCCTGTGGCGAAGGCATGTAGAACTCAATGAGCACTTGTACTGTAAACGTGAACCAAAGTGCCTACATTCTGGTGAAACAATATTGATCTCCACAGCTCACTTGGGGAGAATTACTAGGATTCCCACATATTCCCACTGTGAAGGAGGTTTTGTCAACGACAGTCCAGCTGCTTCAGGGCAAGGTGGATTTCTTAGTGCTGTGAGCGTATCGATTCCTTGAATTCCTGGATGCCATTGTGACTCTGTGGCTTAGGCAGTTTCTTCTGACTCAGGTTCCATCCCCGACTGCAAGCCCATCCAGTGCCTTAAAGCAGGCACCAGTGATACCTCATTTTGCATTGAGAGGTTTCTGCCCACAACCACCAGATCTGGATCTTCTGAGCAAAAAGACTTAAGAAACCAGTGCTTTCTGCCCCTTCCAAACGGCAACCTCTTGCAGAGTGTTGGCCCTGCGAGGCCAGTAGTGATGACTGCTTGGGTTTGCTGGTGGATTCAAACCTACGAAGTGAATTTGCGTTACTCGCCAGCAAGGGGCAAGTTGACTGCAGATACTGCAGGTAGCAAAATCTTCTGATTCCAGATGAGCCACAATAGGAATGATAGCTTAGTTGATTCGCCGTGATGCCAGGAAGGAGCTAGACAGCCAGCTCCTAAGTTTTGATTCTTATTTGCCTAAATATGAAAAAATGTGAGTTCCAAGTCTGGAATACATCGATGAATTTGTGCCTAGGCAGCAGTCTGAAAGAGATTTCTGCAGCGTACCTCAGTCAGCAAGAAGTTCGGCTGCGCGTCTTGCAGAGCGTGAATGTAGGGCAGAAAATCAGCAGAAAATCAAATAACATCTAATAGCTCAAAGATACTCAAAGATACTCAAAGAGTGAAGAGTTGAGCTCATTGCCAGCATTGGGTGCAATCTTTCGATTCACAGCTTTGGAAGGTCCAGCAAACAACTGGTTGAGATCTTCGGGCAGGTTTGGTAGTTGGTTCGAGCGTTGGATAATCTATGACATTCCAAGCAGTGAGATTCGAAGCTGGGCATAGCTAGGCTCTGTGACCTTGGCTGCTCTATGCAGGTGCTGAACAAACAGCTGGATGCCTTGAAGAAGCAAGCGTCGAAAGTGGCTGCAAAGCTTCCGAAATCCAGCCAACCTCTCAGGAAGTTACAGACTGTGGGTGTGCAGAGCAGACACCTGAAAAAAGGCAAACGGTTAAAAAGTATAATAAGTGGATTTGAAGCAAACCGAGACTCAGATTAGAATGACATGAACCGAAACAAATTGCAAATGATGAAGCTGAAAACTCTTGAGACGCTGACCAACCAAGTAGAAGGTTCTCATGGTTTGGGTTTCGACCAGAAGATTTTTCAACTTTTTGACGTGCTGATCGCGCTGTCATGCGGCAAACAATGCAGATGCTTTGAGGCCCGCTGAGCTTTGATCAAGTCCTTGGTGCGTTGAATGGCCAAGAGCCATCTCAGGCAAGAGAGAGAGGGAACAGTGAAAAAAGATGAAAAAAGATGAAAAAAGATGAAAACAGAATTCATTCCGTGTGCTTGCCGTAGCTGTACATCATTGTACATCATTGTACATCATTGTACATCATTGAGCATCCATGTGCTCCACCTAGATGCTTCATGTTTGTTCTCCTCGTGGAGTTAAAATCAAAGACTCGAGCAACTCTGATCAAACCAATGTGAAGCAAAGCAGGCTCTTCGAACAGATTGGGTTCTGTGGCACTACATGGGCTGCAGCCACTTTGCAAAGGAACAGCTTCCGCGCTTATGCAGAATCTATGCAGAAATAGCAGAACGATATACTGTATTTACTCTATATTTACAATCCCCCTTGCAATTTCATCCGAAAAAGGCGACAATGGGGCTTGTCCCAAAAAAACGTGTCTTTTTCTTTGTGGTGAAATAGTGATGTTTTGAAAGCCCATGGTGAACCCGGACTCACCGCTTTTTGTGGGGGAGCATCATGATTTTTTCTCATGGGTCATGATTACATGATTTTTTAGAGGGGCATTTGGAAGGCCAAATTACTGTTTATTCTAGATGCTTTTTCATTTTTTGAATTTACAAACAATTGCCGTTTCACGCTGGCCATCGCACGTGTCACAGGTGATTCAAAGAACCCGCAGCAATGACAACGCGTTTGTTTCAAGGGTAATTTTTGGGAGTGTGACCTGCCCAAGGCTAATCTGGACCTTCCCGTTCATTAGAGAATATGTGGTCTATGTATGTCTGTGTTTCTCTTAAACATGTATCTTTTGTAGTTGGTTGCCTGAGTAGGGATTTTTGGGATTGTGTCAGACCCCCATGCATGCTGGCCTATGTTTCTTTAGATGTGCCATGTTCGTAGTTATACGTGGGTGCACGTTTTATCCAAGTGGATGTCATATGTACATATCTCCAGCTCTACGTCTTTGACGTAGCCTTGGGATTTGAACAGCCAACATGCAGAAGTTGTCATCCGAATGCCCGCGTACGTGGGTTCCCATTCTTCGTCTAAAAACTGAGGAGCCAATCAATGGTAGCCACGTAATTCCAAGGAGGATTAATCATTGATATATATAATATATAATATTTCATTATAATTCATTGTATCATATATTTTATAAACACACTATGTACGTATATATAATTCACCCCGCTTCGCGTGGGGTGGCCGCCCACACCGCAGGTTTATTTAGGTCCGTGAGAGGGGCTAAGGGTGGTTTTCCCCCGTGGGGGCTCCCCAAGCTAAGAATTTTAACTTTCCCC
>Ga0126342_10005706_pt1 | contig 21844 bp, 19 predicted proteins | sample Cyp1metagenome_FD_92528 | JGI IMG/M metagenome (GOLD analysis project Ga0126342, IMG submission 92528) | Coral microbial communities from Lord Howe Island, Old Settlement Bay, Australia - Cyphastrea 1 metagenome | ecosystem: Host-associated > Invertebrates > Cnidaria > Coral ... | reverse complement strand
TTAGCAGCAGGGAGTGGGAAATGGGAGATTTCACTACATTCAAGGTGGTATCCCAGGACTTGGGGGCTAAACCTCAAGTGGAAGGCGGTCACATGTAAGCTGTCACATCAGTTCCCTATGACATACATCCATACCTCCATACGTACATACGTACATACCAATACATACCAATACATGCCATTGCATGCCATTAAATGCCATCGCATGCCATTGCATGCCATTGCATGCCATTGCATGACATTATATGACATTGCATGCCATTACATGCCATTACATGCCATTACATGCCATCACATGCCAGTACATATCAGTACATACCATTACATATCATTTCAAAATTTCATAACATTACATGCCAGTACAAAACATTACATGACATACATACAGTAAATATATATATATATACACAAGGAAGCATGTTAAGCTAGCAAGCTGGTTTTAGTTCAAACATGTTCAAACCCTCTGAGATGCCCCGCACAAATATATGCAGACACAAACAGGATACAACATTATAACATCATACAACCTAGACAATTGTAAATACCTCAAAAGTGGATGGTTTCCTCTAGAAGTTTAACGTTATGACTTATTTATACAAGTACATTGAGAGTCAAGGTACGCACACAGCAGACCCCCAAAATTCAGCGGTTGAATCCATCATGAGTAATCACTTTTTGGGGGGATTTTACCACCGTCTATCTTTTTGGTGGGTTAAAAACCCACATCTATATGTACCAACATCTATTTGTTTGGTAGGTTATTCGAATTTATATATATATATATAATATACGTATTATTTATTATTATATGTTATTATTTTAATTTTTATTATTATGATTATTATTATATATATATATATATACACATTACATTATATATATATATATGTATGTATGTTGATTTCCTACGCCCCAGGGCCTGGTTTCCAGGTACCTGGACCCGGACTCCTGGAACGAGTTGCTGGCATCGGTTGGAGCCTCCAATGAGGAGGCGACCGATTTGAAACTGGCCATGGAAGCTGGTCCCATGATGATGTACAGTAATATTGTGATATATTACATATAATATATATATATACATAGTATCATATGTGGCTATGATGTACAGTAATATGTGTGATGTACAGTATTGTAATGATATAGTGTGTATATCATATATATTCATAGCTTGTATATATTATATGTATATATATATATACATATACACGTATGTGTATGTATTTATAATCATGTAACTGACTGTTGTATAAAGAGAGGAACAATTATGTTGATGGTGATCCCAGCAATTGCATGTGTTGTAATATGTATATATATATATATATATTGGGAACACATGCTCATGGATCCGAAAAAAGTGCATGTGTTTTGGTCAGTCAAGTTTTTGGAAAAAAAAACGAACATGCTCACCCCCCAATCAAATTTCAGTGTTTACTCCTCCAACCTTATTTTTCTTGTATGTGTTTTCCTCGTCATGACGCCCATGACCCCTTTGATCATGAAGACTGCTGTGGGATTTTGAAGCTTCTTTGGGATGATTCCAAGCTGATCATCGCGGTATTCAAAGATAGCCTCTGGTAATTTAACATAGCTATTGAAAATTGTCATTTATAGTGGATTTACCCATTAAACATGGTGATTTTCCATAGTTATGGGACGGTTTACCAGAGGGTAGCAATGGAAAGTCACCGCAAATTGATGCCATGAATTTCCGGTGGCGAACCGTCCTGGATGGATCACCTTTAAAAGCGAGGCCAAGAATTTCTTCAGGGTCATGATGGCCAACAGCCAGCGCAGGTCGCCCAAGGTGCTGATGGGAGTTGATCTATTTTTTGGAGATATTTTGGATATTACTGGCGCGCGATTGGCAGAAAAAAAACCTAAACAACTAAAAAATGAAAATTATGATTGTAACACCTGTAACACATAAATTATGATATTACCTGGCATTATCATTTGAAAAAAACTTCAAGTTACTCCAAAACATCGGAAACTAGTAAGGGTTGATGCGGTCAACCACCTTTTGAAAGCGCCGTATTTGTTGGGTGCCCTTTGGTTGAAAAACATGCTATACTGTAGGATGTTCAGTCTCTTTGCCCGACCACCATTAATTTTTAATTATTGCTGGAACAGTCGCACACCTGAACCTATTTGAAAATCTAGCCGAACCATCCAATCGAAAGCATTCGGTTGGTCATGTTGGCCATGTCCCACCCCATAGATAACATTAATCCATATTAATCCATTTAATCCCCCATATTTGTCAAGTAACATCACGGACAATCCCTTTTCTGGGCACATGTCCCCAAAATCATAATTGTTGGTGGTTCTACCTTTCTCCCTGATTGTTCGTTGAATCCTGATTTGTTTGTTGTTGGTTCTATCATTGAAACCGCTTCATGTTCATTGGTTAAATCGACTTAACCCCACATTTTAGTGTCTTTACCATCCCTTTTGAGGTGTATCAATGATTGTACAATAATTAGTATTTAGAAAGCAACATCATCATCATCATCATCATCATAATTTATAATTGGTAACTTAACTCCTCCCCATTCGCCAGTTGCTGATCCCAACGTTACCATCCCACATGCACCGCCAGATCAGCCGCCGCTTGTTCCTCTTGGTCCTGCGGAATGCGGAGGGCTTCGTCGCCGCGAGAGGTGCGCCGCGGAGTTCAACATGAACCAATGAACCAGTGGATTAGAGGTAGCCTATTCTGAGACAAACCCATATATTTTATTTACTATCAAAACTGAAATAGTAAGCAATAAACTATCCCCATGTAATATATATATATATATAAGAAAGAATCCCCAATTGAGTTTTTAAGATTAATGATGAGGTAAACCCATGTAAACCCAATATCCATTGATGATTCATTGCCAAGTGTCAAAATTGGGTCTGCCCTCCAATTGATTGGTAGTTGCGATGGTCTATTTTTGGGTTACCAGATTGAGTCGTGTATTTCGGATGTCTAACCTCATTTTCACTCAAGTTGTCGTTTCGCAGGGAAGTTACTTGATTTTCCTCTAGTTTGCAGACGCCCAATCCACGCTTTGCTTCGTGGTTTTCAGGTCTTTTAAAGAACTTGAAACTCAGCAACGAAGCAACTGCATGGCGCGCTCTCATGGAGCACGCGCGAAGGCACAGAAGGGTGTTGGGTGACTGGATGGGTTGGGCGGCCCAGATTCCAAACATTTGGATATGAGAAATGATGCGACCAACATTGCACGTGTGATCCTTATAAAAGTTGCCATTGCAGGGTTGCCGTGTCATGTCTTCATATTCATTGCCGTTGTTAGATGGAAGAATATGGAGACAATGTGGTTCACCCTTCAATGTGTGTTGCACGGGAACGTTGGGGGTTGCATCATCACAGTGAATTTGCGGAACCTGTTGTTAAACGTCGACCTGGACAACCCGTGGACAGTTTTATTTTATTCTGCAGGTACTAGTATCCATGTTTCAAGGAAAAAAGTAAAATATCGACTCGTAGGATTAAAATATTGTTTCGTTTGCTTCCTGTCAACTTCCTGTATGGTTCTTCCTTCAAGAAAACGATGGTATGCGACCACTGTATAGTTGGGTGCCATGGCACTTACTGCATCCTCCAGGACTGCTAAGCACAAAGGGATCCACCAAGACAACAGCAGATCCATCACCGCAACAGTGGCCCGGCTTCATCAACCTCCGGTGCTCGCAAATTGTTTTGGCACAACCATAATATGTAATGCATCATGGACATGACACCAATATTGATTGATACCAATCAATAATATAGTTTGATTATGTTTGATTTTTCAGTTGATAGATACCAATACATATTCCATTCATTTCCATTCCAAGCAGCAGATGAAATGTAATCTAGCCAATTTCTTGCCCGTCGATTCACCATTTTGTTGTACTAAAAAGGTAGAGCTGGCCTACTTCTGAGTTTTTACACGTAGGAATCATTGAATGAGCGAGACTAACTGGAATTATGATCAGGTTGGAGACCACATTTTACTGGTTTCCCATGGCAATGGCAGCAGGTGCATCCCCGGAAATAGCTTCATTTTGGTGAAGATCCCCAGTGGTCAAAAAGCAAAGTGATGGTTCAAAAAACATCAGTTCAATGTGTTTTCTTGTCTTGTCAGATCTGATCAGCATTGCTTACGTACAATACCTTGTTTGCAGAAAATTGCAGAAGCAGCACCTTTCTGCTTGTGTTCTTTTTTCAAGTCTTACTCCACGCCCAGGAAAAAACATAGTCTAAGCCAATCCAAAGTATATGTATGTTTAATTATGTTGGTATATATATATACGTATTAAAAAGATTTAAAAAAAACATTACTCCCCATTGGATGTCCCTTCCATTCCATCCCCTTGGGTCATCTTGGGTGGTCCGGGTGTACTGGGGATAACCTTTCCAGATGCTTTGTGTATCTGTTAACCTGATAAAATGGACACGTTGGCGATGAAATCTAGGAGGAGTATTTCTTTGATAGCTGATATATGCTGATATTGATGGTGATAAAATCATATAAAATCCCGAAAAAAGAGACCATATCTCCTTGAAGGGTGAATCAAATCCCGTTTTTGATGGTCAAACCCACACTGAAACCCCACATGCTGTTGGAGATGAATGATGAATCCCCCACGGGTGTGAGTCCGTCCGACTTTTTATGCACTGGCAACCCGTTTCTTGACAAAGCCATCCCATATTGTTGGTTGAATATCCCTAGTGCGTCACCATTATGCCTTCATTTTTGATAGTTAGTGCAAGTTAGTTCCCCTATTTCATCCGATATAAACAACACAAGGATGCTGCACCTTACACCCAGTCTCACGCCGTAGATTTCCGATATGTTTTTCTCCACTGGTAGTATTCCAACATACATTCCATTAAATATCCCCTATACATCCCTGTCATACGATATCCCCATTAAAGCATCCTTTTGTTAGTTAAATCACAATGTATCCAGATTGTTTGTTGGTCAATGGTTAAGTTCTCTGGCTACTATCTCCAAAATATGCATGGACCCTGCCAAGAAATAGGTTTGAAGATTACACTACATTCCTCACAGACTTAGTGATTCTTGGGGTTTATGTTAAACGGGGGGGTGGTAGATTATATACTCTGAAATCACCATTTGGGGGCTGTAAGAAAAAGCAATTCATCACCATTTTTGCTGCTGGAACATGGACAACCTCCAATATAGCAAGTAAGTAGGATGATCTCCAATAACATGGACAATCTAGAATAACCCCCCTTGTAACAACTCAGTGAGGTTTATCAACTTTTTTTTAATGAAGGGAACCATCAATCACTGGTGCCACAGTTACGATTTCCACATACATACATTTCATTATATCATCATATTCTAAATATTGTATCCTTATATTAATATCATATTAATATCCAAAGTAATATCCGCATGTTCATCTTAGTCAAGTCTCAACATAGTACTGGACATACTTACTACTCATAACACCACTCATTTTCATATGTTTATTTCGTGCCTAGTTCAATTCTCCATGTTTTCACCTGGTGCCACGCCAGGAGCTTCAGCAACTGCTGAGTCCGCAGTGCAACGCGCTGCAATGCGAAGCCTTGCTGCGCATGGCGCTGGCGAAGCAACAGCGCGAGCGGAGTTCAGGCGAGGGCGTCGATGGCAGCACCGGCCGGGGTGGGGGAGGCCTGGGGGTATGGCTATTTAATGGGATTTATCGTGTTTCCTGATCAAAAACACGGGCAAGAGACCCCAAACAGTGTGGGTGGTAGGAAGTCAATGTGCCAGATACGAGCAACAGTATCTATGGAACAGTAACAGATGAGGTTAGACATGATCGCAATTACAGCAGCAGTACCTTCTATATAGATCCATATAGAGGAGCTCACAAGATCCTCATACAAAAACTCCCCATGAGCATCCCAGATGAACTTTCATACAAGCACAAGGGGATCTTCAAGGTCTTAATGCAAGGACCTCTTGAGGATGCTGCCAGCAGGATTTCCACAAGATCTTCTGACAAGGACCTGTACCAGATCATTATTTTCATACAAGCACAAGGGGATCTTCAAGGTCTTAATGCAAGGACCTCTTGAGGATGCTGCCAGCAGGATTTCCACAAGATCTTCTGACAAGGACCTGTACCAGATCATGCAAAGACACCGGGAGGATTTCACCAGGACCTCTTCAAGAGCTTCTCACAAGGACCTGTAGAAGATCGTGCAAAGGCCTCTGACAGCATTTGATTAGGATCTCCACAAGATCTTCGGCTGCTGCTAGAGCGGATCTTACAAGATCTTGATGCAAGAACCTCCCCAGAGCCTCCCACAAGAGCTTTCATACAAGCACCTCTAACAGAGAGGAATTTAGCAGGATCTCCACAAGAGCCCGTTTATGCGAGAATTTTCAATGAAAAAATGAGAAGAGTTCACCAGGAGCACTGAAAGACTTTCAAAAAACGCGCCAATACTTTACTTCTGCCAGGGGCAGGTTCCCAAAAACGCGATTTTCGACCCTTTCAAAACGTGGTCCAATTTCACCAAATACTGCCCCTGCCACAAAAAAGCGACCTCCAAGAGCACCTATCATGTCGACTCACTGCCCACGACTGCCAACTTTTTAGCACCATGCAAAAAGTCACACACCAGCTCCCCGGTGAAAAACATTCAGGGCCAAAATTTATATAGTACCTGCGCAGTCGACATGGACATGGACATCTCACAAGAGCAATTGCGCAGTTGAAATGCACATTGACATCTCACATGAGCAATTTTAGGCGAGAATTTAAAGGGAAAATGCCTGGGCCCAGAGAGTGTACGCTGATCTAACACCGGTCTTTAACACCTACCGTAAGAATCCCTCAGTGTGGACGCGCTGTTTGGAGAAAAATCAGCTGTTTGTGGTTGGGATATATCACTGATATACTGATTAATTAATGGGGTTTCTAATGGGATTGTATTGGGGATATAGTGGGAATTGATCACCAGCAGTATGAGTTTATCAATGTAATGGTCCATGGGAAAATGCTGCTGGAAATACGGACTTTAAAGCCTGGAGTTAGACGAAGTGAACCTATAGGAGTGTGTATGTGTATGTATATATATATAGATAGTCGCGTGTTCCCAGTTGATGTTCAATGGTAGTTTCCAATCTTGAGATGAAAATTGCAAGAAATATTGCAAGAAATGTTTGAAACATTTGGGGAAATTATGATCCATCGGTCGATGTAATGGGGTGCCAAGTATTCAATCTATGGGTACAATTGGTGCGTTTGTTTGGTCATGGTAAAACTGTTCAGTCCAGCCAGTCCTTATAATTCAAAACCATATCCCATTATATTACCAATGGTAGCCTCATGATATACCCGTGGGTAAACCATCATGTTTTTTTATAGCCAGGGATGTTCCATATTGCTATTAGATATCCCATGAAATATTCCATGATCTTTCCAGGATTATTGGTTTTTATCATCGTTTCTCAGACTTTTTAAAATCGGGCTGTTTGCATATATACACCACTAAACTCGTTTATGGGTTCACTGGATTCAATAACCCCAGTTATCTTAGTTGGAAACTACCTTAGTTAACATCAATCAGCTGTACTGTAAATCATTAACCCCCAATAAATTACCCCACCTACATCCCGTTAAATCCAATTAAATCTCACTAAATTCTTCGAAGACCCGCATGCATCCCGTATAAATCCAATGAAATCCCCATGTTTTTCCCCCATGGTCATCTCGTATCGCAGGCGCCCTGCGGTTAGAGGAAGTGCTGTTGGTGGCTGTGGCCGGGCTGGGGCAGCGAGCGGATGAACTGCGGAAGGAACTGGGGCGAGATGCTGGGACTGCGACAGGCCATGGCTGGACTCCACCATATTTATACTTGGATATAATTTTATCCTGGGTTTGTTTAAGGTGATTGTTTTATTTTCCCAATGGAAAATCCACCATTTCGGGAATCTATAGGAACTTTTTAAATTTTTGGGACCCCCTAAGCAAACCCAAGTAATGACCTCTCTCTCTCTCTCTTTGTATGCATATTTATATATACAAATATTTTTTAACAATCAGTAGGAATATGATGATAATGTAATGGGAGCTATGTAAACATTGCAATTACTGATGTCCGCCCCAATTTCAGACAGATTCAACAAGGCCAATAAAATGATGGTTTCACCATCAAACATGGTAATATTAAACATTTTGAACCAAACATAGCCAGGATATTACTGTACATTATATATACGTGTATATATATACACATATAATGGGATATGATAAATGGAACAGCCATGAACAACTTGCCCCCAGCCAGGTGACTCCCCAAGAATGCTTTAACCACCAAAAACCAACCTGAACCATCTATTATGAGGGTTCACCGAACAGGGCGTTTTGGTTGAGGTTGGTTGAACCCCCTGAAGTGATGTGGGGATGAAACTGGATGGATGGGGCATATTGAAGTGAGTTTTCCCAACATTTTTCATGGTGGCAAAATTTTCATAATCTGGGGATTGAATGCTTCATGTTTGATCGTCGTCTGGTATTTTCAGCAGTACCAGGTTAAAGTCACCCGGTTTATCTCCTTTGGTTGGGCGTTTTTGTTCTCGCAAATCACAGGCGTGGGAGAGCAAGAGTTGTTGAATCAACTGCTGAGTTGAGTCACCAAGTTTGTGTCCCTCAGAAGAAGACGGGATACACACTCCCGTAGGTGTTGAATTCCTTCAGTGTTTCGGCCGAAGGAGTTTAGGGAGGACATCGTTGACCACTTTACAAGAATTACAGAATTATACCAGCCAAGCAACACCTGTGATATATGCACAGATTTACCATGACAAGTTGTGATGGTTCGGACAGCATCACACCCTGGAAACCCTCAAGTTACCCAGACAAGAGCATACTGAGGACTATGACGGAGAGGATGTGTCCACGAGTTTTGCCACCTTGCTTCGTCAGCCAGGGGCAGTGTCAGCAGCATGGCACATCAATTGCAGGGGTCACTGGTGAAACCATGGTGAAAACTGAGGTGGAGACGCTTTATGAGGGAAACATACCGGTGGACGGTAAAATGGTTTCAAAACACAACAGTTGCATGCAGATATTCAAACCAAGTCCATAACCACTAAAATTGTTTTACACTGAATCGCTGATGATTGTGGTTGTTTTATTGCTGCGCCTGGATGTTCAGACAAACTAATTTTCTTCGGATTGGAAACGAACATATTATCCATAGATTCTCTTTGCAAAATACAATAACATGTTGTGCCTGGAATTCGGATAGAAATACAATCGCAATGCCATATCTCATGATTCCTAACTCCAACACAAAAATCATTCCAACATGTCAGGAATTTCCCTTAGATTTCCATGACTTCCTTCAAATTTTCCACCCAAACATGACGATTTCTCGCAGATGTTCCGTAGACATCGACGGTCTCCCCGGTATCGAGGCTGGTGCGGCCGGTGCCGGCGCCAGCGCCCTGGAGCGGCTGCGGCGCTCCATGACGGTGTCCGTGGCCGAAGCGGCCAGGAAACTGCAGAGAGGCCGTGGAAGCTGAAAAAACATGCGATATCCATGGGATAATTTCTGTTCATGGGATGTATGATAACTGAGAACTGTTGTGTGATCATTTATGATAGAATTTGAGGATGGTTTACCAGTTTTTGCGTTATCAACATTAACCTTATGCTGTAATCGTGGCATGCTAATGGAAATGTTAAAGGGAATTCATGATTCATGGGAAGATACATGGGATATGGAAATATGAATGGGAATAATCACGGGATCTTAGTGGAAATGTCAATGCAAACAACATTGAAAATATGAATATGAAGGGAATTTTCATGGGATATAAATGGCAAGTATAGACATGTTAAGGGGATCAATTTAATGGGATCTCGTACTCGAATAAGTATATTCGAATAAAGGTTTACACTAAGGTGTATGAATGGACATATACCATCAGGAAATTGTTGGTATATCAATATGAGTAATATTAACGATATACTCATGGAATATAACTGGGAGATATACTCGAAATGTTAACGAGATATTAATGGGACGCCATGGAAGTGTCAATGAAATATTGGAAAAAACATAGTGGCAATATTCATGGGATTCATGGGCTATTAATCGGATAAGTATAATTGAATACCACATGAAGCTGTACTAATGGAATCTACAGTCATTAATGGAACTTTTTGATGTTTAACTATGGGATATTAAATCAAAATTTGATATGTATATATATATAATTAATATGGGATAGATGGATATGTATATGCGGATATACAATCAACAATGGAAATATGAATGGGAATACTCGTGGGATAGTAATGGACATGCCAATGGAAAAACAATTGGAGTATAGACGTGGTATATGTATAATCTACAATCAATACTGAACACATGACTGTGGGTATTAATGGGAGATATATATGGGCATATTGGATACTAACGCAATATGAATCAATATGATTTAAATGTTCATGGACATACCGTAGGGAATAATATATATGTTTTTTTTTTTTTTAATGGGATATGATTTAACTTTACATTAGGGTGTAATAATGGACGTATTGATGTGGTATTATTGGGATGTATGAATACCAATTTGACATTAAAGTGATATATTGCATCAATTATCCCCAAATGGCCGTATCACAACAGCTATTTTCAGCTTAGTGAATTGGTTCAATTCAGCCAGATGCATCAAGGTGTATTACTGTAACGGTACGGTATGATTAATGGATTATAATCAGATATGGCTTGTATAGGCTTACAATCTGTAGTTGAAGGCTGGGATTGTGGTAACTATCCAAAAGTAGCCTTATTCCAGGAGGCATGTTGGTAACTTTTTTTTCCTAGGTATATAATTGTTTTTTTCAACAATCTTGCGACGATGTTTGCTTTCTAGTTTTCAATGTCGATGCTAAGGTGTAATATTTTGGGATTCGAGGATGGTCTGATTCGGTATGTCTGATGTTGTACCCGGCCTGGTGAACGTTTACAAAAAGCAATGGAAAGATCCACCATGCTATTCATGGGAAAATCCACTATTTCAATAGCCATTTTCCATTGCAAACTGTTAGTTCACCAGAGGGTAAGGTTTTCTGAGGATTTGAGGATGATCTGATAGGGTGATGATGTAACGCTCTTGAGGATTTGAAGATGATATGATACGGTGATGATGTAAGGCTCTTGGGTGTTCGGACTTTGAGGATTTGAGGATGATATGGTACGGTGATGATGCTAGGGTGTTTGATGATGATCTGATTTGATACGGTTTTCATGTTGGGGTGATGATTGCCAAACTGTCCTAAGATGATATATTTTGAGCAAAACAAGTATAAGGTGCAGGCGCAACTTTGCCGGTGCCTTTTTTTATTTCCTCGGTGCAATGACTATGCAGTTTTTGGAAATCCCGAAGGCTAAATACCAGCACGTGACCTTATTACTAGTGATTTGTTTGATGTATATGTCCAGATTCATGGTTTATTCCGCATCAGCCTTGGGTGTGGTAAATGTATTATATACGTGGAGTTCATCATCCATCAATGTAATGTTTGATACCCATTGATATTGATATTGTTTAATTATAGTTAATGGTTTAGTTTGTGTTATGATTTGTCATGATGTTCTTTGATGTATCAAATTCATTAAGCTGCATTGGGTCTAAATTATTGAAATGGTTGAATGAAAGGCTTATGCAGTTGATGAATCGCTAGCAAACAAACATAGATGTGGGATGACAGTGGATGACATGGAAATTCCACAGAAAATGCAGATCATGTTCCTAAGCAACCCCATGGATGTTCACAGATTTCCCGGAGGGTGAATTTGAATTTGTCAAGTTAGTGGGTTGATGCGGTAACTTTAATGACTGTGCATTAATCAGTGGGATAATTGAGTTCGCGTTTTTTTTCTTTCTCCAAGCACAGCAAAGAAATTGAACACGTTGGTTGTTTTGTTTAAGCACACGAAGAAATTTCAGACCTTTTTGGGGGGGGCGCCTCCGGCGGCGTGTAAACGAGGTCAGCCATGAGATCTCACCTGGTAATTGGATGTAATTGGTTGGTGATTTTTTTCTGTAGCAGTTTTTGATTGATGGAGAATTCGTCCTGCATTCATCGAAACAGACTTGAGGGAAACGTCATGAACTGTTTACAAAACTTCATGAGTGAATAATTATAACTCTGTCTCCCTTAGCAGTAAAATTAGACCCCAAAAAAATACCCGACAAACAGGTGAGCCGCATCAGGGCGCCACAACGTTGCTTCACGGATGCAATTGGAACGACCATTGAGGGCCTGATCGTGAGTCAGAAACCTTGACTGTATTCTACTTTTCTGAGTTTTCACACCCCAGAAATGTGATGTTCTTTTAGGGGGGATGTGATTTGCTACAAGTTTTGGGGTGTCAATAGATTTCATGCATTTGAGTTCAACATATGCGGATTTTTCCCAGACATAAGCAACAAAAATACAATTTTTGCGCGGAATCAATTGTAATTGTTGGAACCTTGGAACTAGTATGCTTTGAGATAGCCGGAAACATATAAACCTTGGATGATATGTTTTTTTGTTTTACTTGAAATCCATATAAATCTATAGGCCATTCCACCCAGGTTGGGCATTGTAGGAAAGCGGCCGCCAAGCCATGTGCGGAGCTATCAAAGCAGTGACACTGAGGACGACTCGCCACGGTTCTGTGGCTGGATGATGGTAGGGATTCGTATACCATTGCTAGGTTGTTATGGCCCTTCAGAGCCTTAACAGTTAATTCTACATGGGCTTATTTCATGATATATATATATATATATATATAAACTTGTGTTCTAAAACATAATCATATAATAATATAACCATATTTTTGTTACAGTAAGTTATGGTTTTCCATTCATAACTGTTAGTTGGGCCACAACTGTAGGTTGTTGATATCATGTTATACCTATACTCCATTGAGTACCCCAATTGCAAGGATTGATTAGCTAATCGTAATAGACGCGGTACATAGTTTGGTTTACCATCCCTAAAATAGATTATGTTGTGTACCCTCCCTAATTGGTTGATATATGTATATATATATATATATGTTTGCGGTGTATGCCCTTATTACATTATTTCATATTATATACTTCAATTTCAGATGGCTAGAAACTCCCTAGAGATTTCTTGCACTTCTCAGTACTTGGATCATCCCATTTACATCTACTAGGATCACCATAGTCATATCCCCCAAAAAGCATCAATATTAGGGATGACCCAACCATAGTTATACCTCAAATTTTCATGATAGTAAAGCAATCATAATTCACCAATATTTGGATGTTTTTTTAAACCGGGATGGTGGATCCTATTGCTTTATCAAAATGTTTATCCATGGTAAACTGTCCCATAACTATGGAAAATCACCCTTTTTGACAGGTAAATCAACTATATAATAAATGGGCCATTTTCAATAGCTTTTTGTATGTCATAACCAGAGGCTATCCATGGTATTTCAGCCCACTTGTACCATATAAGGCCATATTTTGTGGTGATATTCACTTACATTGGCCTTACATAGGCCTTATAGATGGTAGGTACCTCCATTTTAGGATCCTGAAATTCCCATTGATAAGATCCACAATTTGCAACCCCCTGGGTCCGGTCCGACTCGGTGTTGCAGGATCCCTCCATCTCTTCCCGTTCCCCGAGCCGCGGCAGCCGCATCTCACGCCATTCCTCGCCGCGGCCGGAGACAGCGGGCGAGTGCAGGACCGGGTTCGCCGGGGTTTGGAGGTGCTATGAGTGGGCAATGGATGTGCTGTTGGTTGAAATTGTGTGTTTTGATGATTTTGATGTTTTTTGTTTTTGTTGTTTTTCCGTGGGTTTCCGTTTTTTTTGTTTGACATGTTCTGTTCGATGTTGTTTCTGTCATGTTTAGTGATTTTAGTGTTTGATGGTCGTTTTGGCAGGGTAAGCCATCCGGAACTCAGAAATGGGCCCAAGTGGATTGAGATCGATGTTCGTTTTGCCCGAAAAAAATACTTCACCATTACTTCGCATCATTTTTTCCCAAGTAATTAAAATTATATAGCTCAATCTCGAAGCATGTCTCAATCGTCTCATTCTGTCAGGTCCCCTCCATGGTTTCATGGTTCCTCCATGTTACCATTTGGCGGTCACGGTCGATGTCACAAGGAGCCCGGGTCGAAGTCGAATCTTAGACGAGTGAAGCATCACCCAGTGGTGCGGTAGGTGCGGTACTGAGGAATTCACGAAAAGAAAAAGACCTGTTGCGCCTTGCGACGCCCGTTGGGAGGTGTGGAAGCTGCTGGATGGTCTCCAGGTCTTCAGGATTTGTTTTTCGTTGGTCATCCCGATGGCTATTGGTGGTTGCACTATCATCACTATAACATGTTCATTAGTTAAAGATGGTTAAAGCTATTACCATTATCACCCTCCGGCAAACAAACAGCGTTTTCCAGAGGATGACACGCTATTTTTGGCCGTTGTGTGCGCGTTCTTTGTTGCATATTCTGCCAAGAAAACATAGCTGAGAGCTTAAGATTCGACAATCGTTGGCAAGCAATCCTTATCTACATGTTTGGATATGTTTGGCAATGTCCGGGTCATGTTTTATCATTCATCCTGCTCGGGATGACGTCATCCCATTTGATGGCTCTGTCGTCCCAAATCTGTCCACCATGCGTCATTGGTCACTTCAAATCGTTTTGCTTATTGAGTGGCCCGACTGTTGACCAGCCAGTTGTGGACGATTGGTTTTTGTTCTTTAAACAAATCTTGAAACACTGATGTTTTATTCTCATGTCAAAGATTTCAAGATGACTACACATCCTGTGTATATATATATATATGTATGTATATATACACAGACATACACACACATGCATATTTATAGTATATATATATAAAAACGCACGTACATATACAATACATTTGTGCATTATAGTAACCCCCAAAAGATATAGAAAAATAATTTTAATACACTAGTTTAATGCGATTTTACGTTCCTATCTTTTTGACGGTTACTATGTGGAGCTTCAGTTTAGTTTGAAACAAATACCCTTGCCCGGGCCCATGGCAACAGAGATTCTCCGAGGCTTTCCGCCTGGTGGCATTTTTCGCCTGGTCAGGCCTGATTTTGTTGGACTGCCATGGGGTTCATCTGAAGTGGTAGCATTTGAACCTCGCAAGATGTATGAAACATGACAACAAATGTGTTTGAGACAAGGATTTTGCATATTTTTGTTCATAGTCATGTCGCATGTTTGCTACTAAATTATTTGTATATGGCAATTTTTGGTTGGGTTTCAGATGTTTCAGAGTGACTTGTTGAATTCCTCGGTGCAAATTGCTGGGGTAGGTTGGATCAGTTTGCCTTGCCCAAGTCCAGCTTCAAGCAGACTCCAAGGCTAGACTTCTTCTAAATTGTCTCTTGTTTTTTTGTCTTTTAGATTGGCTGATTTGTTCTTTACCCTCTGACGATCAACCATAGCAATGGAAAATCATCCATTTCTAACAATTTATAGATGATTTTGAGGGGGTTGTCCATTGCTTTGATTCCAGGGGCTACGATGAATGTGTTTTTTTTAAATGTACTGCAGCTCCTCCCTGCATAGGAACCAGCACAGTTTGTGGCTGATGTTTTGGTTCATGATCCCAGCAGAATTGAAGGCCATGTTTGCTAGTCACTCAGATTTGTTGGGTTGTTCACTTTTGTTTTGGAGAAAATCATGGAAATTGATAATGATAATAATGGATATAGAATACCTATGATAAATTGTGATTATTTATGATTAATATTATTGATTAATCATTATTCTTAAAAATGTTCGCCCGCAGCGCGAGTTTGGCTCAGCAACGATCTGTATTCGATCGCCTGTCTTTCGGCGTACGTGAGCGCAGCTCTTGCGGCTGTCATGGCAGCAGCGGCAGCGCGGAAACTGCAAAAAGACATTGAGGTCGTTTTGAAGAAAGGCCTGGCTAGTGAGATTCGATATGATTCCATGCGAGTTGACGGAAGTTTCTTGTGGGGTTTTTAATTGTTTTTATATGGCATGAATATCAGATGGCAGTTATTATGATCTAATTATATGTGCTTGTCTATGTTTAATATCGTGAAGTATCCTTCACTGTTGAATTTGTTGGGCCTCCAAGAGATTGCTGGTGCCGGCCTTCGGTATCCGTATATCCACGGATGAAGGTTGCGGATCCATAGACGTTTGAGCAGCAGTTGCAGGGTAGATTGTGGGTCCACTGGTTGGTGGTTTGGAACATTTTTTTTCCATATACTGGGAATAATAATCCCAACTGACTAAATAATATTTTTCAGAGGGGGTGAAACCACCAACCAGTATATATACATATACATTTACATTGATATATATATATATACATACATACATGTATAATGTCAGCGGATTAATAAACCCTGGTTGATTCATTGTGGTGCTTCCCCCTAGTAATAAATGGCTACTGAAATGGTACCTCCCCAATTAAACAGCCTAGAGTTTATTAATCCGGGGTTGACATTATATTGTATATGCTTTCTTACTCTTCAGTACATCTACTTGACTTACGGGACTTTGGGATGTCCAGGTCCCGTCTCGAGTTTCGCCGGTCGTTTCGCCGTCCAGGTCATGAAGGGACCGAGGAATTCGCGGAGTTGTGGGAGCAGATGGCAAATGCCTCCAGTGGCCCCCAGAAGGAGAGACTGGGAGAAGAGTTGCGGCTCGGCCAGGTACCCTGGGTACCCCCTGGGTACCCTGGGCATCCCCAGGTGGAGCTGAAACTCTGCACGTCTTTTTAAGGGTCCTTGGTATTAGCTATGGTACTGCTATGGTTAAGTATCTCAAGTTTATGTTGATGGGGTTGTATCATGTTATACCACAATGTAAAGACCAACCCGTTTCGCAACCAGTTCGAACTATAGTTTCTGCAGATATCATGACGCCGGAGAAAACCACGACCTAAATTGAACCACTAGCTCTGCAGTTAAGTTAATATAGTCAATATACCACTCTTAAATCTACATACAGTAGCTCCTCTGGATTTGGCGCTTTACTGTATGTCTCACTTCTTATCGGTCAAGAGACCCCTTTTCTGTTGAATCATGGCTGAGTTTCCTATATTTGGCAGTCCTTTTGAGGCTTAAAATGGGGATTCAACCAACCTTTTTTCAGGTGACCCAAAAGATGGCTAGTAAACTCTTAGTGGTTGGTGGTGGCCCTTATTAATCACGGGGGTCACCCCAAGGGGGTGGCTTGGCTCAGGAAGAAGTGTATCAACAAGCTTCAGAGACTTCGATCCCAGATGCGAGACTGGTTGGGCTCCAATGCAGTACCCTCCAATCTCAAGGACGGCAAGGTCAAACTGCAAGGTGGTGGATGTGGTGATAGGCATGGCTGGAACCAGAAATGACATGTACAATGTCCGACTAAAGACATAAATAGCAGTTGTTTGCTATTTGTTTGCTATTTGTTTTGGGTTGATGATCTAAGGTTAGCCAAATTTAGTCATGTCATGGCTGAGGCACCATGGGGAAAAAAATCTGTCATCCTAAGCCGCAAGGACAAGCTTGAGGACGGACGGAAGTTGATTGAGAATGATATGTGCCTTGTGTTTTTTTTGGCCGAGGCGGAAACCAACAAACATATACGAAAAATAAACACAGTTGAGGAGTTGGCTCCAATTCGATCTGTGGTTATTTTGGGCTGTGATTTCCAACCGTTGTGCATTCTAGCAGTCATGTCGCTGGGACTGTGCTGCTCAAGTATGTTGATGCCATCCACCTTTGATACGGCAATTAAAGGCTTTCACGTTTGGCCTCTAACATATGGACTCGGACGTCGTAAATCCTTTGCCATTGCTTGTTCAAAGCTTCTTGGTCTTGAGGAAGGTGCTCAATACTATACTATATACTGAAAGTGCCTTTTGTATTTCTTGATGGGCTAAAACATGCTGAAATTTGGCCAGAAACTGCGGCATATCATATCCCACTCCCACTCCCAGCATTCCTTTGATGTAGGTTTAGCCATGATTATGCGCAGGGATCATTTGATAAAGATGGTTTGTTATGTTTGCTTTCACTTTGAGACTTGCAACAAGAGATGGTACCAGCTTCTCCGGGATTTCGAAAATTGCTGCTACTCAGAAGTCCCAACATCTAGACTGCTGAAAAAAAAACAATCCCTTTCTAGAAGCCCTTGGCGGCTTCTGGTAAGTAATAAGTATATAATATTCATGTCACTGTTTGAGCATTCTGTAAAATCTACAGTATATCTATCCTTGTATATATATATATATGTTTATACATGTATATTTCTTCTGGGCAAATTATTACGACATATTGATATTGCGACGCTGCTACGTCACTGGCCGACCAAGCCCAATAATCATTCAATAATCATATATTATTGCCATATTTAATCACTTTTTTTTGAGTTGATTGTAATTTATCAATATAATTGATTTGCTTTCTGACTCGTTTCAGGCACATATCCGGAAACAAATCTCAGGTCCAGGTTCAAAGACTTCGAGCGGGAGTTCAAGACGAAAGCCTTCTCTGGTGCAGGCAGGCTGCTCACAACACCTGGGACCTTTGGGTTACCGATATTTATGAATGTAAAGTACACAAAGATATGGGTTTAATCACCATTTCATAAAGATATATACTAGGGCCTTACTAGGGAGACTCGGGTTTTGACTAAGTTATGAAAAATTTATAACAAACAAAATGGGCGTTTAATCGCGACTTCATGGTTGAATTTGATATGTGTATGTGTCCCCTGTATATCCCTGTTTATGGAGAAATGTAATATCCGAGGTCCCACTTTTTCTTTACTATTAAAGGTTAGCCATGCTTGCGGAGTGTTTGCGTTGGCATCATCTGTGGTTTGATGCCTTTGGTTCACCCAGATGGATGGATCCATAGCCAGGATGACACTTTTGAAACGGCGAAGAATGAAGAAATCCACCTGCACTAATAAGAAGATTTAAGTGGAGGTAGATCATTCGGGAATCCCAATGACTGCTAGGACGGGTTCCCTCTGAACTTTCAGGGACCATCCCAGCACAACAATGACAGCACTTGCGCAGAACAAAAGCTCGAAACCGAAACCTCTGTAGAGGCCTAAATCACCAAAAAAAATCAATTGAGCATGTTTACAAAGTGGGCCCCAGTTCGTTAGCTAAGTTGGTGCAAGTAACTCCAATAACATCCAATAACTATAAACCATAACTGGGGGGGCCCACATTGTATTTCGAAGCGTCCCATGTCCGCCATGGCCACCATGGCGCATGTCTCAGGTCTAGCCAAGATGGACGAGCTTGACCTAGAAGAAGCTGATGCTTGGCACCTCACGGCGTATGGACCACACATAGTTACCACCTGTGGTCGTTCAGAAAATCAATTGGGATGTGGTGACATTACTAATTACCATTAGTCATTGGGTAGCAAGTGGAGAAAGAACCTGAAAGCTTGGATGTATGGTTCCACGCTTTACTTGGGTTCAAAATTGGAGTACCCCTAAAATCCACTGGCTCATAGTGATCACTGTTAAAATTTCCATTTGGGGGTATACCCCATTTTCGTTGCAGGCTTGTGCACTTGAAGAGTGGAAGTATGAAACAAGCAGCAGTGCCTGTCGAAAATAGGCTGATACGTAAGGAAGAGAGAGGGAGGAAGAGAGAGAGAGATACCATGTAGAGAGGGAGGGAGAGAAAGATACCATGTAGAGAGGGAGGGAGAGAGAGATACCATGTATATAGAAATCAGATCATTGAGTAGTGGTACCATCCAATAAACGAGATTCGTGGGTGAAATCACCCACTGTTGGTTCATTGATTTTCCGTAGGTGGATTTGCCACCTAGGAGAAGCTGAAGTACCAGGACTGGTTGGGTCACACCATTCAGGACAGGAAACCTGGGGAGCCGGTGGGAACGTCAGGGAAGAGGATGTGAAACTCATGGTACGTTTGTTATCCGAACTATCCTGGAGGCCCGACCGAAAAGAAAACATTACATATCTAAACATAGTGCACATATAATCATATGCATATATATATATATATATGTGCGTGTGTCTGTGTGTGTGAATGTGTGTGTGTGTGCATAGAATACCCGGTAAGTCTCCCAAAAAATCATTTTGGCTGTGGTTGTTTGGGCGCAGGTGGGCACAACCAGTGGAAGTGAACCCTGCATTGCTGGTTGGATGTATCTAGCCCAGAGGGGTCTACAGGTCTCAGCAGGTTTTGAGGCTTTGCCCATGGGTCCCTGCATTTGTTCAATGTTGCAGCTATCCGGTTTACCAGATGACTAGGCTCCAGGTGGCGCAACAAAAATAACGGTTTCTCTTGGTACAATACGGATGGTATAAATGGAATTTGCCCAAGGCGTGACATGGCCAGAGCTGATCCAGCCAGTTTGGTCCCGTGGATGGCTTGAAACCATCCAACCAATGTGAAATAATGGCGGTAAAAACAATAATAACCAACCCATTTGGGAATGATTTATACCACCTATTTATGGTGATTTGGGGGATGGATGGGGATGGTTTATGGCATTGTTTTACAATGTTTTAGCCACATTAATATCCAAAGCCCCAGGCGTTGAAAGACCAGCTGGACCAGTTTGAAGCAGACACGCAGCTGTTGTCTTCGAAGCGCCTTGCTTGCAGCTGGAGCCCAGATGGAGCCCAGCAATTTGTAACGTGGGGATTTTTCAAGAGGAAAACATGGGCATAGCGGCATACCCCAACATGAGAAGTTGGAGAAAGCTGAAGGTGATGTGTTATTTCATGTTATTTCCCAATGGGAAATCCACCTTTTTTGGGAATCTATAAGGATTACGTCGTCTTTTTTTGGGGCTGAGTAGTTTGACTTCTGCACCATCTCCCACTGGGCCATCATGGTATCTCCTGTTTGGCGCCAGGAAGAACCAGAGTTCTGATGACAAGGCGCGACTGCCGAAGCTTCAGAAGGCTCAGGAGAGCAGCCGTGACGGCGGTGCTGCAGGTGTTATGTATGAAATTGAATATCCATTGGATAGTTGTATGCCCACTACACATATGAATCTATACCCATAGAAATTGTCAGTTGTTGATACACCCAATGGGATTACGGTCAAAAAATGGTTATTATATCCCCATTATATTTCAATGATATTTCCATCATAATATCTCCATGCCATATCTATCTAATTCTATCTAATTCTATTTAAATTCTATCTAATTCTATCTAATTCTACCTAATTCTATCCGATCCTATCTAATTCTATCTAATTCAATCTAATTCTATCTAATTCTATATAATTCTATTTAAATCTATTTAAATCTATTTAAATCTATTTGTCTATCTATCTATCTATCTATCTATCTTATCCATCTTATCTATCTATCTATCTATCTATCTATCTATCGGTACGTACGTACGTACGCACCCACGCACGCACGCACGCACGCACAGACATAGATACATACATACATAGATACACAGATACATACACAGATACATACATACATACATACATACATACATACATAGATACATAGATACATAGATACATAGATACATAGATACATAGATACATAGATACATAGATACATAGATACATATATACATAGATACATAGATACATAGATACATAGCTAGATAGATAGATAGATACATACATACATACATAGATACACAGATACATACATACATACACAGATACATACACAGATACATACACACATACATACATACATACATACATACAGACATACAGACATACAGACATACAGACATACAGACATACAGACATACAGACATACAGACATACAGACATACAGACATACAGACATACA
>Ga0126342_10005705_pt1 | contig 21845 bp, 18 predicted proteins | sample Cyp1metagenome_FD_92528 | JGI IMG/M metagenome (GOLD analysis project Ga0126342, IMG submission 92528) | Coral microbial communities from Lord Howe Island, Old Settlement Bay, Australia - Cyphastrea 1 metagenome | ecosystem: Host-associated > Invertebrates > Cnidaria > Coral ... | reverse complement strand
TATCTATCTATCTATCTCATGTATCTATCTATCTCATGTATCTATCTATCAAATGTATCTATCTATCAAATGTATCTATCTATCTAATGTATCTATCTATCGAATGTATGTATCTATCTAATGTATCTATCTATCTAATGTATGTATCTATCTAATGTATCTATCTATCTATCTATCTAATGTATTAAATGTATCTATCTATCTATCTATCTACCTATCTCTCTCTATCTACCTATCTACCTATCTACCTATCTACCTATCTACCTATCTATCTATCTATCGATCTATCTATCTATCTCATGTATCTATCTATCTCACGTATCTATCTATCTCTCTATCTCATGTATCTATATATCGAATGTATGTATCTATCTAATGTATCTATCTATCTAATGTATCTATATATCGAATGTATGTATCTATCTAATGTATCTATCTATCTAATGTATCTATCTATCTAATGTATCTATCTATCTAATGTATCTATGTATCTATATGTCTATCCATCTATCTATCTATCTATCTATTTATCTTACCTACCTACCTACCTACCTATCTATCTATCTATCGATCTATCTATCTATCTATCTATCTATCCAATGTATTAAATGTATCTATCTATCTACCTATCTATCCATCTATCTATCTATCTAGTGTATTAAATGTATCTATCTATCTATCTAATGTATTAAATGTATCTATCTATCTATCTATCTATATTCTAGATGGTAGTTATATACATAATATAGTTATATAATATGTGTGTGTATATATAATACATTGGGGCTCACAGTGTATTCGCACCAGATAGATCCAAGTATTTGGCTGAATGATTTCCAGGTATTTTCCATTTCAGGGTTGCTCGAATCATCCCCAGCAAGGGCCAAACCATGCCAAACCCAGGCCCCCCCATTTTTTTTTCGGATTGTTTATTTTTGGCTTCACCACATCGATTCTGGATGAATCATGATGAATTATGATGATTTACGTGCGTGAAAGCAGAGAATTCCTGTGAAACATATTTGCCTAGGAACCATTACTACAGAATATTACAGGGACTTTGCAGTGAGGTCGTTATAGTTTATCCAGATCCCACCATATCTCAACCATCCCATCCAATGATAAACTTCCGAACTTGGGATTTATGGGATGAGGATGATTATGGGTGATTCATTTCGAATACAAACATATATATATACACATCATAATATCATTGCCATCCCTTGAAAGCAAGGTCTACTGAGTACTGCGAGACATCTCGCCTGTTAACTGCAGACTCTCGGGCTCTCTGCCTTATCTCTAGACTCTTGGGCAGGTGGTCGTGTATCCACTGAATCGACGCCATCTGTTTGAGCTCGCCGCGTGTGACGCTTCTGCCTGGCGCGCGCCCGGTGCTCTTCGCTGCAATTGCGCTGAGTGGTCTGACCATCCTGCTACCTCGTTCGACTGCTGCCTTGAACAGGTCGCAGATGGGTGTCCCGACCGTGTCGGGGACAAACGACGTCCCATAGTTGGGGTTCATCTTGATCCTGCTGAACGTACAGAACATTCTCTTTGCGATCTCTGCCTTAAGAAAGGCCAGCATCACCCTGTCGCCGTCGTAGTTGCCCTTCAGCAAGTCCATGATCCACTGGGGGATCCTCGAGCTGTCTGCCGAGATCGCCACTATCGGCTGAGTCGAGGTGTCGCAGATGATAGGCTGATGCGATACTATGGCGAACCCGCCTGCAAGCATATATATATATACATAATAATAATAGTAATAATAATAATATTTATATCTATATATATATATATATAAACTCCCCCTGGTAATCAAACGTGGCAACTGAAATCGCCATATGAAACAATCCGAACGGAAGGCACAAAAGGTTGAAATTGAAATCCAGTAGACAATCTCTTAACCCCCATCTGGGATTTGCGAATCAGCATTGACCAGTTTATTGGATGACACTTATTATCTAATTCAGAAAATTACAGGACAATTCAGATGTTTTTTTGCCATGTATGGTCTGGCCAAGTGTACGGCTTTTCAGCAACATTTCCTGGAAACGAAGTCGTTTGTGATTTCTTCATCATGATTTGCAGTTCTCTTTTCGGTCAACGGCCTGAGTTTTAACATGAACATGTAGCATTTTTTAGCGTCAACGGCGCCATCTTTTATTACAGAATCCCAGCCGAAGTGAACCCGTTATAGATGCGAGGCTTGATCATTTCATTCGGCTCAAAAGCCTACGACTGAGCCTTACTGGTGAACGTAACACCGGTCAAGTCTATAAATCCTGGGTTACATCATTTAGAAGCGAATTATAATCCCATAAAAACTCACCAGTTACTAAGCGGGTGACCCTCTAAGTAGAATCGGCCATGGCCCTATATTATGTTGGTCTTTTAACCATCACTCTCTGGGTAAATGATCAAATTTCCCCCGAAACTGGCGACCAGTGGGGATGATTCCCCGCCAAAAATCATGGTTGCAGGGTGACCTGTCACTTTTCGTGTCACGACATCATTTACCAGTATTTACCCATTATTTACCCATTCTCATCACCTTTCGCCACCTTTCCAAGTTCCAAGCTCCAACCGGGCGCTAAGTGACTTGTTTCGGGAGCCTGCTTTGCGGCAAAAATAATTGCGGCCGAATGTTGGCCTCAAGCGGGACGGTGCTAAAAGAAGACAGCGTCGTCATGGAGAAAAAAAAGCTCAACATGCACTATTTTGTGTAGATACTGAGAATTATGATGAATTATGTCATTTTTCATGTCTTTTCTACACTGTATCAGTTGCATCTTTCCAACGTTCCAAATTATTGTATTGAGCGACCCATTCCCCAATTTTTTCGTGAATGCAAACCCACTCATTCCATTCTTAGGACCGAAAAAACAAGAAACTTTTGCACACCCAGTTGTAAGCCACACTAACCTACACTCCGGTAATCAAACAAGGCAAAGGAAAATCCCCTAGAAATGGAGGTTAGTAGCTGGGAAAATCATCTAATTACTGTATAAATGATGGATTTTCCATTGTAATTTTTGATTACCAGTGGGTACCATTGCCATTTTTTCCTGAAACCTCCAAAAATGGTGCTTTATTCTGGGTAAGTTATACTAATTCACTATATAAGCTGAAATAAGATCATTTGGGGCTGGTTCCCCTTACTAACCATCATTCCAGTGACGTCGCAGTGAGGTCGTCGTAATCATGGCCAATCTTAGATACCCTGCAAAAGGATGAGTCCCTACCCATCCAAGATTGACCTAGTAATTCATACGTTTATTGGTTTGGCTCGACCATCTTTTACCTGGACATCGCACGACTTCGCTGAGAGGCGTTGGGCTCGAAAATGAAGTTCAAGTCATTCACCATCGTTCGAATGAAAGTCCTAACGCGGACAACCCGTGCTGGTGACATGTCATGGGGATAAAAGTTAAATACCAGCAAAGATAGGGATGTCAATGTAATAAGTAATATTAAATGTAATGGTATGTATAACACCAGGCATTTTCTAGGCATTTTCTATAGTCATGGAGGATACGACCAGCAAACATTGGATCCAGTGGGACAGTCGCCATGAACAAATCGTCCATTTTCATATTGTTTTCACATGAAATACGGGTTGGTTGATATTGCCATGGTGGGTTGGTTCATATTTTCTACTGGTAATTTTTGATAGTTTGATTAATACTTAGTCTAAAAAATCGTCTAACCCCCCTCTTTTTAACCCATCAACAGAGGTATTTTGAAGGCCCAAACCTGCATTACTTCCGCAGGATGGCAGCGGAAAATCATCTTTCTCTCTGTGGGATTTCACTGGCCATCGCAGGAACCGATTTATTGGAGGTACCTACCATATATAAGGCCAAAAATATGGTACAGTACCTCCATTTTAGGATCCTGGAATGACCATTGAGGATTTTCCAATCTATGTTTGATTAGCGGTATGAAAAAACACCAGAAATGGCTTCGTCTTAACATTAAAAAAACACATGTTATGGTTTTCCTTATCGCAAATCTTCTTTATACTTGGGGCATCTCTCTGCCCTGGGGTCAAGCCCAAAAAGTCCAAGTTCTATGGTTGGATCCCTACATCCCAATCTTCCCCCTCTATACGCTTTATAGGATGAAACCACTTTTTCATCCGTTTTCTCGCCGATTTTTTTACCCGCAAAAAAACACGCCCCGAGTCATGAGTACTTCTTTGGTGCTTAATCGATTTTCATCGGCTGAACTTCCCTTGAACAACTGCCATGGAGTCATTGCAATCTCAGAACCCCAACAGTGATTCATCCGGTTTTCTCCACCAGATTTATCTTAATCGCCGAAATTAATATTCGATGAAACATCACAATCTTTCATGGTTAATACATGTTAACAGCAGTAAATACCTTCATTGGATTAGTTCACAGGAAAATTTTAATCGGAAACTTCCATATCTAATGGTAAAAAACATGGTTTCCGGTTAAGATTTTCCCTACAAAACCAATCCAATGATACCATAATCCCATAATCATAACATTTTTTTTTATTACCATAATCCCATATTATTCATGATATTTCATGATTCATAGCAGGAATTTTTCCATTAAAAAAAATCCCATCCTTTGTTGCTTTGATCCTTTCATCTTTTGCCGTAAAACAAAAACGGTGCCTCCAGCCTTGTATTCGTGCAAAGTGCCTCGGGACGATGGATCCGATGGATCCGGAAGAGGCCCGGTAGACATTCAAGGGACAGCCCTTAAAGGTTTGAAGAAACGAAGGTTTTCATGATGGTTTTCACAAGGCTGAATCATTTTTCTTTGGTTTGTTGGACGATGTTTTTACCAATCACATTGTTTTGTTGGTTTATAAACCCCAAGTATGGGTATATCTACATATAAAACATTCATAAACCATGGACTTCACCGGTGAAATCTTCAGCAATTTAGCTCTTACCACAGGTGACCAGTTCTTCATAGGATGATCCTGTCACTTTTGGGGGGCGTTTCTCAGAGACACCCTAAAGCATAAAGCCTTGGTGTTTCTTTTTCTTTATATAGAAATATATAATATACATATACTCAATAAATATATAATATGTATATATATATATATTGGCGTTTGAAACCCATATTTACTTAATATAGATATACCATATACCTCATACAGATATACAATCTAATATTTGGAAAACCTCGATCTTTCAAATGTGCCGAGCAATCTATGACAGTTCTGGGGTTGATTCACCCAATCCAAACCAACAATGGTGAAGTCGTTGTAGTTCTCAATATCATGGACAATCTTATACACGCTCCAAAACGATTAACATTTAGCTGGTTAGTACATAGCCCGATTTAAATCGCAAGATATTTTCGTATGTCTGAAACTAGGCTACCCACAATTTTCATGCTTTATCATCATTTAGCCTACATTTGTTGAATGGGCACTGGTTGTTATCCTGGTTGATATCCGCATGATTTCACCACATTTCACCAGATTTTCGGCCGAAGGACACATGCATCGGTCGTTCGTTGTTTCTACATAACATCCGCACCAGTGTCGGCAAGGACCTGGAAGCTGGGAGTTTTTATCATCGCCAAATGACCTGCCAAAAACATCTCACATATCAGATCTCCGGCAGGAAACATCCGATTCTTCCATGTTTTTTTTTTTGATATGATAATGTTGAACCATCCGAAAGTCAGGCCGGCTGAACGTAGACCCAAAAACCATCCCTTTTCACAAATGGATGGTTGGTGAAGCTTTGCGGAGGTTGATATTAGCTACAATCAAGTAAGATCTCTATATATTTACATTATTTACAAGTATAACTCTTTGGTGCAGACTCAGTTACAAGTTGGTTTTTCACCTCCATTCACTAGTTATATGTATGACAAAGCAACCCTAGTGAAATTGGAGTTATGTGAACCCCAGCTTAGCGAGCGAACTGGGGCACCACCTGAAAAATGTGGTGCCGTTCCAGTGCCGCTCCAGTGATGTGACCGTTGATTTATAAACATAAACACCATGAAAATCATGGTTATTTGCGTATGATATTCATGATATTCCATAGTTATTGGAGTTATTGGCCAACTTAGCTATCGTTTGGGGGCCCCACATTGTACCATAAACCCAAGTTGTGGCGGATTTTTTCAATGGTCACCAAGCTGCAACGTTCGAAACAATACCGGATACGCCAGAGGAACCTTAACTAGGAAAATGATGATAATAAACTCAAACTATAAAATTATGATAATAGAATAATACCCTCTGGTAAACATACAAAAAACTATGGACACCATTTTTCATGGATAAATCCACTATTTCGACTGGGCCATTTTCAAGTTCGCAGACTGTTAGTTTACCAGGCCGGGTAATGGTCATGATTAGTCAGAAATCACAACTTTAATTATAAATAGTGATAGTTTATTCTGTCAGAAATCTCATAGTCTGTGGATCTGTGGACCTATCGATCTGCTCATGACAAATTTATGGGAACCAGTTTTCGAATCCAGTGGAATTGGGGCATGGAGAAACATGGAGAAACCCGAAAACCACCATTATCATCCAGGATCAATAGGTCACTTATATAGTTAATATATGGTTATTATATGGATAATGATGGTTAATAATAATCTGGTTGGTGGTTGAGCCACCTACCCGTCTGAAAATGATGGAGTGAAAGTCAGTTGGGATGATTTTCCATTCCCAACTGAATGGAAAGTCATAAAATTCCATGGTTCCAAACCAGCAGTTACCAATAATTCACCACCAACCAAACCAAAAAAACGTTCCAATATATGGAAAGTCATAAAAGCCATGTTCCAGTCACCAACCAGATCCTGATGATCCTGATCCTAAACATGGTCGATGTTGGTCGCCCATGGCCAGGCACTGATGTAAGCTCAATACATCCATTGGGTCATTGAACTCGATGAATGCCTGGGGCGCTGCAACAGCTGGAACAAACCTCCAGAAAATGGCATGGACCAGTGAACTCGTGCCCCCAAACACACGAACCAAACATAGTGTTCATCGAGTGTACCCCATATTTTCCTACAAATGATAGTAGAAAGAAGAGTAAGTAACTAATCCATCCGGAGTTATATCATATTTACATGTCTATATGCCATTATCTCCCATCATATAGAAATGTATCTTCATTATATCTTCATTACACCCCCATTAGATCCGCACAACATAGCTAGTATGGGTATAGGTCAAAATTAGGTGCCCCTTTAATGCAATAGTTAGATAGTTCGTACTAAACATATACATGTCATATCTGTGGTATCAACTATATTTATATTATTATTTAGCATTAGTAGAATCTATGGTAGCCACTATGGTCATAGTACTATAATTAAATTAGATTAGATGGTTCATACTAAATACATACATTTCATATACGAATATCATAATGAACATATATATATATTTACATAATGGATAGTATATGATAATATAATGGGTATACAATGGGTAACACATGTCAATACTTGGATAATCATCAACCATCTAATTATTGACAACTACCAAAAACCATGTAATACTACCAGTAATAACCATAATCACAATATTATCTGGTTGGTGGTTTTAACCACCTTGAAAAATATGAACGTCAATGGGAAGGATTATCCCATATATTATGGAAAAAGTGTTCCAAACCACCAACCAGCTATAGTTATAGTATGTTATAGTTAACCACCACATAGCCATTGAAAATGACCATAGAGATAGTGGATTTACCCATCAAAAAATGTGATTTTCCATAGTTATATTAGTTTAACAGTGGGTAACAACGAAAACCCATGGCTTGACCCATCCGAAATTCATCGTCGAGGAACGTAACCGCAATGCCGCCGCCGCGCACGATCCACGGGGAGGTAAAAGAAGCAAAGCCTGGCCGCAGTGCACAGCTCGGGACGGCTACACTACCATGGTGATGATGATGATGATGCATGGTATGTATTGAATATATACACAATATATATATGTATTTAATAATAATATATATATATGTATTTAATAATATATATATATTAATATATACATATATATATGTGAAATAATGCATATATATATAAATTATATATTATATGAGGGACTAACTGCCATGGTTATGATGTAAAGCAAGGGTTTAATATCTACCCAAACAGTACTATGATTGCAATCACCATGACTAGGGATAGAATTTCGGATTCTTTTGGGGATACAATAGGGAGACCTGGGGATATCACAAATATAAATCACTATAACCAACATCAACATCAATAGAAAGATAAGGAAGTACAGTAACTCTTTTGCATGGGAACGACTACCATGGTGACCCCCTGAAGTTGAATTTCCCGGTTTTGGCGACATTTACCAACCAATTTGAAAGGGTATGCAATCAAAGTGAATCGGGCCGTAATACGGGCTTGACCGTCGCATCCATAAAAACAAACAATACATGACTAATGCAACCTTCAATGGTGGCAATACTTAGAATGCTGACTACGATACCAAAATCAAATACATTCAGACACTATAGTCATTAAACCATTAAACACTGATGAATGATGACTACACATGGCCATCATGATAATGACACATGCCCAATGCATTATCATCATGATTTTTGATTGCTATCTTAACACTAGTGTGACTATAATGATCTGTGGCTGAATTATAATCATTCACCAACCTGAAATTTGGGGTTTCCTTGAATAGGGGTACCCCCAACTCATCCATTTATAGAAGGATTTTCCATGAAATAAACCATCCAGATATTGGGGTACCACCATTTTAGGAAACCTGAAATTTCAGGACCTGACTACCGATGGTAAGGTCGCAGCCTTGCGGCCTTCTAAAGCATGGTCTCTAGGGGGAACCTTATTAGGGGGAAGGGATTATATCAACATAAGAGATTTTTTTGAGGATCCCCCCCAAAATAGTGTTTCATATCCTTCACACATTAAAACTATGATCAGTCGGAGGGGAAGCAGCCTCCGGACAAATCATCGAGATGGAGGTGATTCCAGTATCGGAGGGGATCTAATTGGTGGTTGAGCCCTACCCCTTTGAAAAATGATGGAGTCCGTTGGGATGATGACATTCCCAATATATGGGAAAAACATGTTCCAAAACACCAAGCAGTTTTGGATGGGTCAAAACCTATTCTGATCGACATTTTAGTGGGATTACCAAAACCACAAAAAAGAACGGGTTCACTAGGTACCAGGCTTTGACCCATAGCCATATTACAATCATGTTTGAAACGGCCGAGCTGTCGCTCACTTCAAACATGTCCAGCGGCTGTCCACGTGGCTTGGTCGAAAGTCCCAAATTTCATGGCTTAGAACCTCATTTCTCTATTCAACTGCCAATTACCAATTTTCAGACACATGTGGGAAATCATGGGAAGCTCATTCATCTTCACATCTAGGACTGACCTTCCCTTATTCTCCAGGCCGAAGCCCGTGGCAAATGTGGCACTCTACCCGTGGCACCCAGGCCTTTCAAATCACGGTTGATCTTGGGCAACTCACAAAAAGTCGAAACAGGTTGGCAATGGATATGGATAAGTCATAATACCCACCGGTAATCAAACATGGCAATGCCAAAAATCCATCATAAATGGAGATCGGAAAATCATCGATCAATGGGGTATTGCCCTTTTTGCCACGTTTGATCAATTTCAATAATTCACAAACCTGTTATTAAGGCTATTGTGGAATGTTTTCCCTTATTGACAATCATTGAAGTGAGGTCGCGGCGCGAGGTAACTTATCCAGAATGGATTGAAGATATTCCCCCATCAAAATAGTTCAAGAAACAACCCATCTTCACCCCTCATACCAACAACTATTGAGCAGTGTTGCAAACCCGAAATGTCATCCCGTGAAAGTGCTTGGTTAGGCACAGGATTCCCAAGTCAATCGGATTATGACAAGCCCCAAAAAACATCAATGAACAAGGTAGGAAAACACCCCCCCATATCAACCATCAACCAACATCTATCAAACATATTACCATGTCTTATTGTTAATTCCCAATCTGTCATCAACCAGCCATCCATCCTTCATGAACAAAAAACATAGGTTGATAGTCAACCGCCTAATAAATCAGGGTCAAATTACATGCCCATTATATCCTGAACCGATATCTACGGGTAGATTACCAACCCCATATAGTCAACCAATAGCAGGGCTTTATCAAATTATATGCTCATATCATTCCGTATTTATGATGGTTAACCCCCTCCTGGCATGGATGTTATGAGCATCCCCAATATAACCCCCCCATTCAGAACCAATCAACCATCATTTATAACTGATATCATTATAGCAATCCCCCCCAAAAAGCTGGACAGCGTGAAAGCAGGATGTTAGTTCGATGACACATCATGTTTCCAGGTTTCCCACTTTTCTATGACTTGTGGTTGCTATAACTATATATGTATGGGGGTTTCCATAAATGGAGGTACCCCAAAAGGACGGTTTATAATGGAAAATCCCATTAAATGTATGATTTCAGGGTACTCCTATTTTAGAAAATATCGAGAGAGAGAGATATATATATATATATACACCCATAGTTTTGATGCTTAAGACATCTTTATGATGGTTAAGTCCCCCTATCCGATCTCGGCCCCCCGGTCACCGTGCACGGCCTCCGCATGAGGCCAAGACTGTGCAAAGCATCCAGGATCTGAATGGCCTAAGTAGGTCTGGGATATCCCGAAAGGTTTGATTTTTGTTGGCTAAAGACCCCATAAACTCGAGTTATAAATGCAACCAAATACTTATAATGACCATTGGATAGCTATAGACATGTTTAATATATAATTGTAAATAGCTATAAGTATTTACTATCATATAATGATTATTAAACTATAGTTATAAACGCATTAAAGACAAGGTATTGGTGTTCCAAACCAGCTTAGCCGGCTTAGCCATGGGGATGAACCCCCTGATCTGGTGATGCGACCCGCTTTGGCAGCTATGGTTGCAGTGAAGAGGTATCAGCCATGGGGACAAAACAATCCAAAGAAATGGCGAAACGAGGGGGACAACCAATATCTGCTTGGTGGTTTGACATATTTTTCACTTTCAATCCTTGGATGATCCCAACTTTCTAGACATGCGATGAACCGACATCCAAGCGCTCACCGTCCCCAAATCTTAGCAGGTGATTGATTCATCATCCTGGTGAGTCAATAAGTTCTCGATGTGTGGCTTATCAAGTTTGTACCTGGAGGCCAGTTACCCTTATATACTTGGATTAGCTCAAGGGGTGCAACAAAAATAAAAAGAATCCTAGTAGATTCCCCAAATGGTAGATTAAACCATGGGAAAATCATCATCTTCAGCAAATCTACGTTTTTTTACTACCCGCAACTTGGGATGGTGCCCCTAGTGATGTTGGTTGGTTTGTAACCCCCATGAATGCTATTCTTATATGGACCATAAACCATATAGTTCATTCAGCCACTTAGCATCACTTAGCCATATATCAACTGAACGCGAGCTCGGGGGCCCCATCTTGTACTAACCCTGACATCGATCCTCCAAGTTCCAGCTGAAATTTGCCAAAAGACATCGCAACTTCGTGGGATTTGGCCCACCATGACGGTACGACGGTGCTCCTGACACAGGCGAGTCATACAGATCATCGGTGAAGCTTCTGATCTGGACACATGACATGAAAATGACACATGCCCAATGAACTTAGCATCATATATCATCATGATTGGTATGATTGCTATGATTGCTATGATTGCTATCTCAACACTAACTCACCATGATGACTTTTTGATGATCTGTGGCCAAACAATCGAAAAAACGACCGTTTGGAAAAACGCCATTTTGGGATACCCCAATCCTATCCATAGGAAGGTCTATTTTCCCCGGTGCACATACCACTTTCCGGTGACTTCCTTTTGTAACTTATGGAACTTTGTCGTTTTTCCTTCCCATGCATCAACCCAGTCGGAGCACTTGGATGCTCTGCACTTCTTGGAGTTGCTGGGAAAACGACAAGAATAAAACCGTTTCAGATTCCAGTGTTTTCCCTTCGATACCTTAGTGGGGAGCATCCAAACATATTTTTCTGGATATCTGGAAAAAACATGTCAGTTTCGTGGATATCTGGCACACGATCAAGTTGGAATCCCGTCCTAATATGAAATACCCTGTTGAAAACTGTTGCTTAGTATTGGGTTTGTTCATGTGGGGGAACCACTCAAGGGTATTTCACATTCGAGGGAAAGGATTCAGTGCCATAATGTTTTGCTGCGGCGAAGTTCCAAGCCTACACATAAGGTAGATTGTGTCTGCTTGTAAGGGATGATTATAAAGTAACCGAGGCTAAAACAACGACAGATGCGATGTTTGAAAAACAAACATTTGCGCAAAGGGGCGCCACTGACAATCCTGCTTCCACTCTGAATTCTGCTTGGTTGTGGTGTAAAGGGTCGGCAAGTCGATTCAAGCGCTGACCACAAAAATACATCAATTTTCTGCCGGCGTCCCCGTCCTCTCCCCGTTGCAACCGCTGCTCTTTCACCTCCAGATGCTCACGCTCCTGGAGACACGAGAGGCCCAAAAAACTGTAGGGTTCGGAGCACCTTTGGATGTTCAGATGTCGTTTTGCGTGGCAGGCGCACGGGAGTTTGCATCTTGTCAACAGTGAGCAAAACGTGAGGGTTTTGTAGCAGTTTGAAACGCGTTGGCAGGCGTGGGGCTTTTGAAGAGGATCTTCAAAGATGCATGTTGAGTGGCGGGTGCAGCACAGGAGACATGATGTTCGTCAGAGATATTAGGGGGTCAGGGCGCTGATTTCCTGAGAGGGGTTGCGTTTTGGAGCATCAGATCTTCAGTTTTGGGAAGATGATTTTGCGTGACAGGTGCAGCACTTCGTATGACCTGGCATCACTTTTTCGTGGCAGGCGCAATACTTTAGAGACATGGACTGAAAAAACGCAAAACGCATTGGCACGAGGCCGTCAGCTCTGCACTCAACTTTCCATTATCGAAGGAAGTCTCGCAAAATTGCTTCGTTTTTGATGTTGCCAACTTCAGAGATTGAGGACGTCTCGCAGAAATGCTTCGTCTTTGACGTTATCAAGTTCACAAGATGAGGAAGTCTCGCAGAATTGCTTCGATTTCAAACTGACAGATAGACAGATAGATAGATAGATAGACAGATAGGCCGATAGGCAGATAGGCAGATAGGCAGATAGGCAGATAGGCAGATAGACAGATAGACAGATAGACAGACAGACAGATAGATTGATAGATAGATAGATAGATAGTTAGATAGATAGATAGATAGACAGACAGATAGACAAGACAAGACAAGACAAGACAAGACAAGACAAGGCAAGGCAAGGCAAGACAAGACAAGATAAGACAAGATAAGAGAAGATAAGATAGATAGATAGATAGATAGATAGATAGGATTAGATAGATAGGATTAGATAGATGGATAGATAGATAGATAGACAGACAGATAGATACATAGATAGATAGACAGACAGATAGATAGCTAGCTTAGCTAGAGAGCTAGATAGCTAGCTAGATAGCTAGATAGCTAGATAGCTTGATAGCTAGATAGCTACATAGCTAGACAACTACAACTGCAACTACAACTACAACCGCATCAGACTACCACTACACTACAGATGCAAAAAATATACTACGCTACAGTGCACTCATTACACTACACTACACTAATCTACACTACACTACACTAATGACAGTACACTGCACTCCGTTGCACTACACTACACTCATTGCATTACACTACACTACACTAGACGACAACTACAACTACACTACGCTACATTACACAACACTACGCTACACGAAATACATTACACTACTCTACAGCTACAAATCCAACTACCACTACGGCTGCAACTACATCTACATCTACCACTACAACTACAACTACCACTACAACACGACTACAGCTTCAACTACACTTCAACTACGCTACAACTACAACTACAACTTCAGCTACACTTCAACTACATTACAGCTACAACCACAATTTCAACTTCAGTTCAACAACGACTACAGCAACAACTTCAACTACTCTTCAACTACAACTACAGCATTTACCACAACTACAACAACAACTCAACAACCACACTACAATTCCAACTGCATCTACAACTGCAGCTACAACTGCAGCTACAACTTCAACAACACTACAACTACACTACGACTACAACTACAACTAGCACTGCGCTACACTAGACTACACTTGACTTCAACTACAGCTACAGCTACAACTACCAGTACACTACAACTACCAGTACACTACAACTATAACTACCACTACAACTACAACTGCAATTACATTGCACTTCGCTACACCACACTACATCCTGCAGATGTGGGTGAGGTGACCACTGCAACCACCAAAAATCAAAACCACCTTTCGGTCCATCAATGGATTCGCTCTGCCATCCATGCATCGCAACAACGCACCTCTCCCTATAGTTTCCTATCTCTGAAACTTCTGCCACCGCCTTGTGCGGTACTACTGGCAAACATGTACCAAAAAAGGATTTAGCCAGAATTTACCATGCCAAGATCCAGGTATATTCTGTTGTCAATCCAATCAATTGGAGTTCTTAGGATCAGCTCAATTTTCAGCTGCGCAGAAAGTTATAACCATCTATGGATCAGAACCAGCGACTGACCTATGACATAAAGCCAATTTTTTGAACCATACCAGTAGCCGTCTGGGAGTCATTCCTCCCAGATGTCATCCCCCGAAAAGCTTAAGCGATTCCACCCCCCTTGGCTAGAAATCATGGTGAATGTAGGAGATGAAACCAAACACTGGGACCATGGGAATCGGGGTGTTTGATACTGAGGGGATGGAATATTGCTCAATAGAATCCCTGAACTACGCAACAGGGATTTCCCAGCCATTGCTCACTGCAGTACAGCTGGTAAATGCCGATCAAGTCTCAGGGGGGTTTGTATGGAAATAGGGTACCCCCAAACCCCATTGTTTATCATCATTTTCCCTCTTACATGGCCATATGATGGATATCCAGTTTCAGACACATCCAAATATCATATCACATGGAAGAGGATTCATCGGCGCACATGAAAGTGACTCACCTGCGCAGAGGAAACGAGACTCACCGGCACAGGATACAGACTCACCTGCGCACAGGAAACCATCTATGAGCCTCTGACCTTTAGGTGTATAAATGAGGGAACAGGGGGGAAACAGGGGAACAGGGGGGAGCAAGGGGAAGGCCACATAAGAGAAACAACCCTTTAGGTGTATTAATTAGGGGAAAAGGGGGGGAACAGGGGAACAGGGAGGAATAGGGGGGAGCAAGGTCTTACACACAGAAGCTTTGATGATGATGATGATGATGACGACGAGGATGATGATGACAATGATGATGATGATGACGACGAGGATGATGATGACAATGATGACAATGATGATGATGATGATGATGATGATGATATGATGGTGATGATGGTGATGATGAGAATGATGATGATGATGATAAGTATGAAGATGAAGATGAAAATAAAAAGATGAATGAATGAATGAATGACTGAATGACTGAATGAATGAATGAACGAAGGTGCATCCCGTGCACAGGCGAGTCTGGCCATCCTGTGCACCAGCGAGCTAAAATCCCGTGCGCACACGAGGCGGTTACCCATGTCATATCATATCAAGTTTGTTGTAGATCCGAATCAATTCCCATGAAATGATCATTATAATTCCGTTCAAAACGGCTCTATGTCCGTGTCAAACCCGTCAGCGGGTCGTTAAAAGCCGTGGCAAAGCAAGTCCTGAGGACTCCCGCGCGGGAAACGTTCTACGGTTTGGCCTTGGAACTCTTGGAAGGACTGGCTATGCTTTCTGGCTGAATATGTGATTCAATATGATTCAATATGATGTTGACAGACATCTGGGTAATATATCATGACTTAAATGATGATTAATCTTGGTTAATCATGATTTAAATGATGATTAACAACGATTTAATGGGATTAATTTCTGGGTAAATTGCAGTGAGCTCACTGGTGGGGTCGATATATGGACGAAGCTTTCAGGTTAGTAAATGATTATGATCTGTCCAGATGCACTGATCGTATACTAACATACGGACAATCATGCGGAAAACCCAATGATAAACCTACCATTTGGTGATCAGATATACCCGTACCATAAAATTCCATTCATGATGAGATTGGGGATGGTTCATTATTGGGTTTACCACATTATACCTGGCTGGTGGTATACCTACCCCTCTGAAAAATATAAGTCAGTTGGGGTTATTGTTCCCAATATATGGAAAAATGTTCCAAACCACCAACCAGATATGGATGCAGCCTAGAGGGCCTACCGTTTCGAATGGCTTCCATGTGGATGATGTGGATCCAGGTAGTCGAACTATGTAGAACTTCCATGGATCATCACCAATCAATGGGAGATTTTCAGGATCCCAAAAAATGGAGGTACGTAAACGTACTATTTTTCATGCCAAAAAAATTGTGAGGACATTCCCTGAAACATAGGCCTTTTATGGCCTTTTTTATGTGGAATCGGTACCTCCAATTTTCATCGCTTCGGGGGGATTTCTTCCACCGGTTCACCGGTCATGGAGCTTTGTGAAAGCCATTGGTCTGGCCGAATATGGCTTGGCCTGGCGATGACCGGTGGAGTATAGGGATTTTTTCAGAGAATGGGTGGAAGCCGATGGAGAATAGGAATACTGGCCTTTTCTGCTTTAAAGGGAGGACTGGTGAGTTGGCGACTCAGGGGATTAGATTTATGGGAATTCCCTACCCGCAGAAACTCTAATCATTCAACACCAACAACTCTTACTCTTCAGTAAATTAGACGATGGAATCCACCCGTGTATCATTTTCCTAAGATCTGTTGGGAAACCATTTCCATAACTGTGCTATTTACCCGAGGGTAAAGGTGGTTGACACCGAAATTGGCAGACCCATTCTGTTGGGAAACCTCTATGGACATCCCTGAGGCCATCTGACCACCTGATTCCATGGAGTGGTATATGATGTTTTACAGGAGAATGTACGGCAAACCCAAGTTTTTCTTAAGTATGAAACTCAGCAACCCCCAAGAAAGGTCGTAAAATCCCAGTGAAAAAATGATAACCTAGGTTCCCAGATAAGTCTTTCCTGCCAATTTTACACCCAATTCCAGGACATGCAGAAAACCCTGGTGTAGCTGGAATTTGTGGATGTCATCCCCCACACATCGGGGCCATTGAGGTGTCATGACCCATCCCCATTGAAGGCTGAATATCCCAAGCCGAGGCCACTGTTTTCGAAGGCTAAGGTGAACATAACTAGCTAAATATATCGAACTAGATAAACATGTGGGTTTTACAAGCAAAATGATCTACGAACCATTTGTAACAGCCAGCATTTGCCATTCATCATCATTATCACTATCATCATCGTCGTCGTCGTCGTCATCATCATCATCATATTCATATTCATATTCACACACATATATATATGTATATCATTAAATTCCATATAAACCAACGTTCACATCACTGGAGGGAGGCTGGGAGCCATCGCCCATAAAAACTTGCCTCCAGTGTCCGGCAACAAGCTGAGTCCGCAAGGCACTGGCAGATTCTTCAGTCATATACCTGGGCGAACTCGAGAAAGTGTCATGGCTGGGTTTCGCTGAAAAATACATGGGAGATATGACTGAAAAATACAGCCCATTGGATCAGTTGTTTTTTTTCAGTCTGAATCTTGCGGCCAACTATAAAGATGATTGCCGTTCTACACCCATCATTCCGACGGGGAACGACCTTTTTGTGATCGAATTCATATGAATTCATCCACGTCCAGGGTTGCTCCACCCGAGGTACGTTCGAGGGGAAATGGGGTAAATATAGAAGTAACATGAGCCACTTCCCCCCCAAGAGTGGCTAATTACCATCGATCAAATCATGAGCTGGAGCAAGCCTATTATTCTTCAGTAAAACAATAAAGAGGACATACGGTAATTTCACCAAAATCTGGGGATATAACCAATCAATGGATTGGTTTGAAAAAACATACAGGAAACCCTGGTTCGAACCATGAAGATGGTGGGAACACCCGACGTGGCCAGAAATGGAGATCAAAACCCTGCTAGAGTCAGATGCTATGATAGGTCTCGAATCAATACCCATCCTGTCAAGCCCGCCACTGGTACCACGGTGAAATGCCACAATAAACATCAATAAACATAGGTGTTTTTTTGGGATTCATTCGATTCGTTTCAGTTGAAATTTATGAGCCCCTGAAATGGATTGAAAAATCCTGTTCCAAAGGAGCATTGTTGCTCCGTGTTTCAGTTTCGGTTACATGAAACTCATGTCTTTGAGGATACCAATCATGTCAGAACTGACTTGGGGATTTCTTAAAATGGGGATACCCCAATAGCTGGATGGTTTATAAAGGAACATCCTTTCTAGAAATTGATGATTTGGGGGTAACCCCATGACTTAGGAAACCTCCATTTCATCATATTTGATCCATGTCAGGCTTGCAAAGATTTTCCACGTTCTTGGTGACGCAAAAAACCACAATTGAGCAGTACCCAATTCACTGCTCAGCTAATGGTTGGTCAGGGATCCCAACAACTCAGATACGGTTGGAGTGCAATTGGCAAGGGTGAAGTGAAATGGTGATGGGCCAAAGGCTGCTACCCGGATGGTACCCTAAGTCATACCCGTTTTTCATGGGTGGATATTCACCCAGTCACATGGTAATCATATGTTTTGACCCATCCCCAAACATAATCAACCCTGGCCATTCTGACTATTCCTTAATAGGTTGGGGTTACATTGCATATTGGTCGTCTACGAAGACGGTGACCAGTGACGCAGAGCTCTCCTTGAAGGGTCCCAGCTGTTGTACCTCCTGGCATTTACCCTCTGGTAATTTAACGTAGCTATTGAAAATTGCCATTTATAGTGGATTTTCCCATTAAAAATGGTGATTTTCCATAGTTATGTTAAATTACCAGAGGGTATCAAGTGTCCTTTGCTGCGTAGATTGCTGGCAGTTTGGAACAGAGGTCGAAAGGTCGAAGCCCTTCTGGATTGAATGTCCCTGAGGTGGTGCACGTCTCGGTGATGTCGAACTCCAATGTGTGATGGTAGTCCAGGGCAATCATTGATGCTACCATCGATGCGACCGAGCCATCCCACTCGGGTTCTCAGAATGTGGGTTGGAACATCAACCCCCCCAGTTTTCTACCAGTTTATCATCAGTTTCCCTATGACTATGATCATTATATGATCATTATATGCTCATTATATCAGGGAGGAACACCTCAAACTGCAACCAAAGCTCCGAACAGAAACAACACCTCGGAAGGCCGGGAAGCTCTGGAAACTGGGACATGGTGTGTTTGTTCTCCTCGAGAAACTTTTCCATCGGGGTGCCCCAAAAAATGTGTATCTGTATCTGGTTCGTGGTATACCTACCCATCTGAAAAATATGAAAGTCAGTTGGGATGATTATTCCCAATATATGGAAAATGTTCCAAACCACCAAACAGCACTTTCAGCCCAAGTCTTGATGCTAATCTGATCAAAAGATATGGCACGTGCATAGCCAGTGCGAAAGCTTCGCTTAGAAGACACTTTTGACGTGCATGGTGCTTACCATCAAAATGATTGTGATTCATGTCAAACCTGGATCAATACCCCCCGGTGTATTTTTTTGCAAACAGAAACCTTTGAGGCACATCACAAATGCACGCCTCGCTCCTCCAGAAATTCAAGTCAAAATCAGATTCCAATCAGGTTTCCAAGCCCTACAAGTAGTGGACATGCGGTCACACAAATTAAGTTGGATGAAAATAGTCCACAACGCTGTCTTGCAGCCAGAATTAAGGTGAACGCCAAAAGCCTTCAAAGGAGCCAAGCCGAACTGGCCACCAATTTTGGAAGACGAGATTTCAGGGCATAAATCCGAAAAGGCTTCTTTGACAAATGTACCCAATGACAACAAAAACACTGCACAAGAGTTGCAAATCCCAGGAAATAGGAAGCCACGGGCTTTCCCGGGGGATATCGCAAAGGGTACCATGGCTCCATCCTGAACATGGTTAAGAAACAAATGTTCGACATTAAGAACTGGGGATAAGCTTTGAGAGGCAGGACATGTGCATAACATCCTTCCTTTCTTACGAAAACGCTGCCAGGTACACAAGAGCGTCTGGGTGTAAAACCACAGGATTCTTGCGTACCCGAAACTTGCTTGCGCCCTTCTTCTTGTGGATTACAAGATTGCGCATAAAATGTTTTGATAAGATGAACTTGCAAACGGACAGCGTTTTTGATTTCAGGCAAAATATCTGCTGCACACTGTTGAAAGGATTGCTTTGCGCAGTCAAAAGCTAAGTCATTAGCTTGACGGTTTCCTTCAGTTAGATAGGGGGCCTGACCTCGATCCCGGCCATGAGCCGCTACCTTATAAACAGTAACCGAACCCGGATGAGTAGAAGCATGTCTACAAACCTCAACCCATAAGTCAAAATTGTCCCAAGTAAGTTGACAGGGTTGAAACTATGATGCTTGAGGATGTCAACCCCCCTTTACAGCAGTAGAGCAATCGGAACAAATTGTCAGGTCCCCATGAAACATTTGAAGAGCAAGCACCAGGGCTGCCAGGGCTGTGATTTCAGACTGGGACGAATGGTTGAGTCCCGGAAGCTCACAAGCGAAGCAAAAGTTGAGAACGTGAACAGCAGCAGCTCTGGAATACGTTCGAGCATGATCGAAGACAGATCCCATCGACAAAAAACAGTTGAATGCCGCGGAAGCCGCTAGCGGCGCCGGCACATCTTGGAAATCTTGCTGATTCCATCTGAATTCTTTGTCGTCGTTTTTTGCGCCATACGCCGCGGCGTAATTGAGGCACTGTCATTCCATCGACGAGTCTCTTCTTTTTTAGCACCCCAAAAAAAGATGGTCAACACAACACGTGCGATGGTTAAGCACCAAATAGAGTTAGGGGAACCTCAGTTATGTTTGTTGGCTTGGAATACCATGAACATATGCTATAGAAATCCCCAAAAAGGATAGAACAATTGGAAACCCGAAACATATATATTATCTTTACCATCCTGGAAACACTTTTATCTTTTTTGGGTTTGCTACATACATATATATATATATATACATATATATATATATATATAAACAGTATATTATAGGTTTACCAACAGGTAGCCCGGTTCTGTTCACCAACCGAAATCGTTTTTTAAGCACGTGACAGGGGAAGACTTGTATGAACCAGATTCGTAAATGGGATGTAGTGAGATAGGGCCGATAAGGGATATAAAGCCAGATTAATAGGGATATAATATGGGATATAATAAAAGATATACTGGGATATCATGGAGGGAAGTGATGTCTATATATCAGATGTGGGTGTGTCATTGATTTCCTTCCAAAAAAACAAATCAAACGGGCCAGATACATCAATAACATTTCTTGTCCCGAAGTCTATTGTTTTGACCGTTGAACAAAGTTGAGCGAAAGTGGGCCAAGGGTTGGGTTGTCCTCACAGTGGGAATATGGGTTTGTCCAAAATAGGGTACCCCGAATTCACTTGGTTGATCATCATTTTCCTGATGACACTTGCCATAACTTGGAGGTAACACCCATTTTTCTAAAAACACCCCGTATCACATTGTTGGCTATCATGTTCCCTTTACATGCATACCAGTAGTACCGCACAAGGCGGTGGCGGAAGTTTCAAAATAGGAAACCTATAGGAGAGATTGGCTGTTGTGAATCAGGGATGGCAGAGCGAATCCACTGATGGACCGAAAGGTGCTTGAGG
>Ga0126342_10005704_pt1 | contig 21847 bp, 21 predicted proteins | sample Cyp1metagenome_FD_92528 | JGI IMG/M metagenome (GOLD analysis project Ga0126342, IMG submission 92528) | Coral microbial communities from Lord Howe Island, Old Settlement Bay, Australia - Cyphastrea 1 metagenome | ecosystem: Host-associated > Invertebrates > Cnidaria > Coral ... | reverse complement strand
CATACATGCATACATGCATACATGCATACATGCATACATGCATACATGCATACATGCATACATGCATACATGCATACATGCATACATGCATACATGCATACATGCATCCATCCATCCATCCATCCATCCATCCATACATACATACATACATAAATCAATTAAACACATTAAAAACATTAAAAACATTAAAAACAACAGCCTCTTGGGGGATTAATGTGTTTAATGTTTTTAAATCATTTAAAAACATTAACACCTTAACAACGCTAAAAACATTAAAACTAGTCCGAACAAAATGGCACCTAAAGGTCTCTCTTACATATATATATAATATATATATATATATCATGTTTTATCAGTTTGACACTGTCATAGAATTGGATGATGGGAAAATTTACAGGAAAGCCCTATATTTGATGGTAATTTTACCATGGTTTCCGGTTAAGATTTTCCCTTAAACCAACCCAATGACACTGGTCACAGGTGGCCCAAAGTTGAGCCCAGGTTGCTGGGCAGTACGTTGCTGGGGTCGCCTACCACTGGTACTCGGGCGATGGCTGGGATCAACTGGATCGATTGCAGGCGAAGGGGGAACCCCCGTTTTGGCCACGGGAAAAAGATGTAAAAACAACGGGACTTAGTGGGACTTACCCATGTAAAACACATCAAATCATGAGGAAATTTGGGATTTAACCATGATTTAACTGATTTAACCATGAAAAGTTGAAATGACATGGGGTTTAAGCATCAAAATTTGAGATAAATTGGGAATTTACCCCTCTGGTAACTCAATAAAGCTACGGAAAATAGGAAAATCATCAAACTCAATCGACCATATTCCATAGCCATGTTAAATTACCAGAGGGTAGGCCATATTGGAGGATGGCCATAAACTATACAGATACATGCCATGGCACATTTGAATATATTTGATCTTTTTTTTGATTCACTCCTGTGCATAGAATGTGCAATATCAACTGGGACAATTGAATATCAGACAATTAAGGTATCAAAGTTTCACGTGCCTAAGTGTACCATTTCATACAGGACGGAAAATATACCATACCAAGATTCTTGGGGGGAGTTTACATACCATTGGGTTAACCATTGGGTTAACCATTGGGTTAACCATTGGGTTAACCACTGTTTAGCACATCTCAGAAACTGCTGACCGTTGAACTTGGAATGTCCCGTCCAGATCCGTCCAGGCAGAGTTGAAGCGTACAGATCTGAAGTTATTAGCCAGTGAGGCAACCTGGGAGGCCTGAAACTGTGAAGTTTGGGGAAGGGCTGCTTATATATATATATGTGATTGAATATGATTGGTTCATTTGTACTTTTCCTATCAATATCTAGTATATAGATATATATAGTTATATATATATATACACAATAGAATTTAATAAGAAATGGTTTGTTGGTAATTTTCCGTGACTATACTCTATAGACATGGCATGACATGGCCAGACGTTCGCATAGTTCCCGTCACCAGCCCGTCGCCAGGCGTACCGCTGGAGGAAAGGGACCGTCCTATCCCAAGGTGATTGGGATTTTGGACAAGGCTATGCCCATGACATCATTGGAGACCTCAATCGTGGAGCAGTTGGATGGCTGGACTGACAGATGTCAAGTTGTGGCAGTTGTGGCGTCTGTCTTGGGCCGCCTTAAAATGTGACCGTTGATCACGGCGTGCAGGACTGGAATTTGATTTTGGATGAGAAGGATGGCCCAAATCACGTGAACAATGTTTGTGATGCAGCCATTCAGGCGTGATCATTGAACAAAAGTTATTTTTCTGGCAGAACTGGGCCGGACTGGTTGCATCTGCTTTCATGCCATACACGTAAACTAGTTTGTAAAGCCACAATTTAGATCTGATTGCCCTCGCTGGGGAAGTCACTTTCCCTTTGCTCGGATCAGAGCTGGTGACCGTGCCAGGTGGACTTGTCAAAGAAGGAAGTCTAAAAACACCCTCAGTACTACTATATTGGCTCGGGCACCAAAAAAATCAAAAAACTGCAGGAACCAGTTTCAAGTATTTTCAAGTTACAAGATGATACAACATGAATTGATACAAGTACTTGCCGGAGATGCTGTGTGTAGCTACTGAATTTTACCCGCGTTTTCGCTGCATAAGTGTTTGTTATAGAAAGTAAGGGTGCAGCACTGGAATTTGATGGCCCTTGTAGTGGCAGGCAAGTTCACGGATCTGTATTTTTTTTGGGGGCATAACCAAGTAGATGATTTTATTCAATAATTTTATTCTTTGGCTAATTTATATATTATAGCCATGGGCCAATTTGAACACCATTTTTCATGGGCAAGTCATCGTGAAATGGAGCAGCTACTACCATGGCTACATGGCTACTGGACGTCCACGTCCGCGCCATCCACGTCCGCGCAGATCCACCTAGGTCATTTCTCCAAGTTCATCCACCCTGGGTCTGTCCATTTGGACAGTGAAGTACTTCGCAGCGGTGCCGTCAAAGGTGGGACGAAAAAAGTGGTGCTGGGGCTGGTAAACCTCCACTGGCCATGTGTTTTTTCATGATGTTCTGGAGATGTTCTGGCCTGATTGGGTGAAAAGATGTGTATATCGGTTTAAGTTTGAGCATAGCTACCCAAAGATTGATAGTTTTATCAATGTTTATCATCATTTTCCCAGATAACCTTTGCCAAGTCGGGTTTGTCCATGTTTGTCCCCTTTTCAGACACGTGGTCCATGTCCAAGTGTCCAAGTGGCAATGCTTCATCACCGGGGTGCCCAGTTGGTCCACGACCCTATGGTACCTGCACCGGCGACGACGGATTGGAAGCCACGGCTGCGAGGCAGCCGGATGGTCAGGCGCGAAGGTTGGGGAGGTAGACCAGGTAGACCAGGTAGACCAGGTAGACCAGGTAGACCAGGTAGACCAGGTAGACCAGGTAGAATCAGACTGTGATGGCTCTTGTCACTGATCCTTTTGGGCGCTTGCTTCATGAATTACCCCTTCCACTTCGGTTCATGTCAGGTCGTTGTCGTCAGAGGCTGAGTTTGGTGTGTAGCCATACTGAGTCGGTCGTTGATTTTTGCCCGTGCTTGGCTCACGTCATTGAGGTGGTGCTCAACTGCAGCCCCAACGATGTGGTGCCAAAGCTCAAAGATGGCCTGGGACGTCTTATGGGGGCCCTGCGATGCCCTGCGGGGCCTCATGTAAAGGATTCAGGATTTATTTGTAATTCTATTGTTAACTTATTGGGCAGTCTTGTTGTGACATCTATGAACATGGCGATGAACAACCCCCCCATTTGTCAAAATGGTTGCATGAAGCTCCAATTGAATCCAATTGAACATATTGTGCTTTTTCTTTGCACGGTTTGCTGGAAGATATCCCTCGGCGCACTAGGTCTTCAAGTTGAAGTATGCCGATTTGGCCGCGCAGCTGAAGATTCCAGCAAATGGCATCCAGACCTATATTTTCCAGGACGCATTGAGGCCTCCTGGTCACTTAGTCACCGTCCCCAGGTGTCAAATAAAATTCAAGCAACAAAGCTGGGTTTCGCAGACAAGAAAAAACTGGTGTAGATGTAGACCTTGCCAGCCCACCAAAATAACAGAAGTAACTTCAGCTTCCTTGGCAAAGTCCTGCAGGAGGTGACAGATGTTTGAATCCCGTGAGGCCCGTGAGTTGCGCAGCTGCCACCTTTAAGGTGGCAGAGCCTTTATTTTTTTTGCCGAAGGCAGGCCATGAAGCAAAACTGCATGCTGAGGGGTTGTGCTTTCTTCTTGGCGCACCAGATTCCAGGTGCCAGGACATTCCATATGTAATTAATTAAGCTATTTGGCGGGCTTCCAGTTATTCAACAGGATACACATGGTTGCCTGTTGTGCCTCAGCACGTCGTGCGAATGTGGCTTAGGTTTCGTGATCATCAACAAGTAGGGGAGATCATGTGTCCATGTTTGACCATAGAAAACGGCAACCATGTTCTGGAAATGCCGGAAGCTTTCGATGGGCCGTCGGCTGCCCGAACATCAGGCCTAAAGGTGATGTTTGCAGGCGCTGTGGCCATTTGTCGCCGCCCATGACTGGATCGTAGCCTTCCCTGGACACCAGGGACGGAGCAGTGCAAGACAACTCCAGTGACTGGAAGTGCCTTTGAAGCGCGTGCGTACGTACCCACTTCTCACTGAACGCTTTGAAAAGGCCGGGCAACGCTGTATTCTCAGACCTCGTGGTAGCAAATGGCAGCCAGCAGCTAGGACAAAGGTTGGATATTGGAAGTGGAACACAGAAACAACGACATACAGCTTTGCCCTGGCGAGTCTAGCCGAGAGGTAAAAAAAAAGCCTTGCACAGTTGCCTTTGATACCTTTGAATCATGTACAATTGGACTGCACAATTACAGCCCTCAGTTGGTAGCAAGCCTTCCCTTGCTAAGGCGACATGCTGCACTGAGCGACCACATGCGAGATCATGCGAGTACAGATCACCAGATTCTGAATGCGCTAATTTGTAACGACTGGTGACTGGTGTTTTTCTGCAAGAGCAGTTAGGCTGGCGCATGCACTGGACGCAAGAATAACAAGTTTTTTGCATGTTGAGATGTTTTTGTGGGGGGCTGATGGGTACACACGATGGTCGCGGTTGCAATAGTCACAGAGCAAAAACAGCATTATTGACATATAAACCTGATCTCTTCATCGCATATAGGGATTACATGGCCGGTCAAGCCAATGTATAGGGACAGTGGCAGCCTCTGACAGGCAGAGAACCAGTCACTCAGAGAGAAGCTTTTACGGCTTGGTCATTCTCCGGCAGAATTGCAAGGCACGGCATCACAAAACATCATTGAAGAGGCTAGTGATAGTATTGTGGGAAAGCCAATCATAAGCCTACCATTTGGGATTGTTGGAAAAGCACCCATTTGTGTTGATTTTACCACCATTTCAATGGTTTTGGGGATGGTTTATTTTTGAGTTTACCATGGTTTACCAGATTAAAATATATTAAAATTACAGACACTGCCGTTGTTTTGGGCCTGGGGCTTGGTCCATCTTGGTCCCGAGGATTGACAGCCCAAAGCAAGTCACCACGCGCCGTGGGGCACTCAGTGTGCTGCGGCAAGTGACGAAGGCACGAAGGCTGGCAACAGCCACAGCACTTGATGTGTTGAACATGATCATTTTATGATCAATATATATATAATATATATATATATAAATATCTCTCATAAATGATGTTATGATCATGTTATGAAGATTTGTTGTTTGGAACTTGTAGATCTTGTGGCCTTCTCAGAGATCCCAGTGTTCATTGCAGCTGCATGGCTCCGGGTGTCCCATGAATGCCATGGGCGGCGAGATGACCTCCTTGGAGTCTTCCTTTGAGAAGCTGGCGCAGACTCGGGCAAATCAACCAGTGAATTTGGAGACACCGGAGGCAACATGCCATGTGGATCCATGTGGTGCAAAGATGTGCTTAAAGCAGGTACCATAAATATCATAAATCAGCTGACTGTTTTTAAAAAAAATAGTCAGGTGCTATTAAATAGATTGATGGAATACACTTAGCAGAGCTTGCAATGCCTTTTTTGGAAGTGCTACAAGCAGAGAAAGCTGCAGTGCAGACTTACTGGATCAGTTGTGCCATGAGGCTTCAATGTTGCCCTCAGAGGTAGGAAAAGTAAGCCTGCCCGCAGAAAATCCTGAAGGAATTTCGGTCCCTCGCAAACGAAGAGCCGGCTGGAAATAGGGGATGGGATGCTGAGGGCATCAGTGGATTCTACATGTTTATGTTGTTATTTTTGTTATATTGCCATAATTATTCGGGCCTATTATCATTAGTAGTAGTAGTATTTGTTTGCCCTGTGTTGGGTCTTGCAATATGAAAACTGGCGCATTGATGTGAAAACATGTGAATCTTGTCCCTGAAACAGCTTGCCTTTTCAATTGCTATTGTTCCTACCCTTAGATATCCTCCCTGTAGCAGTGGCCACAAGCATTTAACCTCTTTGTTTCATGGGTCCTCACCAACACTGGACAGCCAAGGCCATATTCAGATCAATCATTGATCAACTGATTGAACAGCATGTGACGGAGCTGTCAGAAGCTCGATCTTGGGCCGCATGGTTGCACCATGCAGCAAGCAAGGCCTCTTGCTTGGTTGATGATATTCCTCACCAAGGATCAAGTATATGCATATAGAAATATAATATATGATAATATGTGTATATATATAATTGCCAAAGTGTCCGACTTCTTCATGGGCCATGTTATTGTTGCTGTTTGTGTTGTTGCTGCTGTTGTCGGATACTGTTGTGGGATAAGTTGCCGGGTAAGTTGTCGGGAACCCTACCCAGTCTCTGGAGGGCGCTTTTTCCTGCCGGGGTACACTGTCATCAAGTGGATCGCTGCATGCCAGTGTAGCTTCAGCAAACTTGTTGAAGTCAGGGGAATTCTCCAAGAACCATAATCAACGGGGTAAATTTGCTGAGAGCTAATACTAACAACTCAACTGGATTTAGCTTATTTGTTTTATCATTTAGAGAGCAAATTTCCAACCCGGTTTATTTGTATCAATTAATTGGCGTGCGATGCTCACTAAATTTTACCTTGATCTTTGCATGTTTCGGGCATTTTCCAACAGATTTTGCATAGAATATGGCATGAATATGGATCTCAGTTCCCAAATGGACCCAGTCCCCAATTGGTCCCTTACAGTAATTGCCAGTTGGATGGTTCCACTCTGATCCCAAAAATGACCAGCCTTTTAGAGTCCAACTTGCCCAAACTTCATCCCAGCGGCTTAGAATGTCAGCGTAAGACTTCAAATTTCCACCGAATTCCAGCCCATATTTTTGCAGTTTTTTTCTAGCTCAACTATTCCATAGACTCTATAGACCGAAGTGCCCTTAAAGTCATCATCCCAATTTCTATCCCAGGCTGAAGTCCTGCAGTCCGAGAACGCCACCCTCCGGACGCAGTTCCTGGAGCCCATGGGGAGCTGCAGCACAGAGGACTCGGTCACCGTCAAGGGCACCAACAGCTGCGGCGGCGGAGGTTCCGACTGGCGCCCCAAGCGGCACAGCGTGTGTCGACGCCGGGGGCCCGAGGTCCACGCGAGTCAAATTCTGAGTGCTTTGGAAAGCGGCGCCTTGGATGCCTTGGGTGCCGAATGGCGGAATGCCGATGCCAGGATGATGCCATGATGCCATGATGATACCTAGACCCCTTCAAGTACCCACCTCATAAACTTGGTTTTTTATCCAAGAAGTGTAGTGTTTTGTTTTTTTCAAATTTTTGAGGGTATTTGGAGGGTGTAGGTAGATAATGGTAGATACACTATGGATGGATGTGAATTTGGCAGTGCAAAACGTACCTTTGAGGCAGGCTTGGTCTGGAGGCAATGTAGAGAGAGAGAGAGAGGATAGATGATATTGATATAGATGGGCAATATAGAGATAGAATGAGATAGATGGGATAGGATTTCTGTTGAGATATATCATATTTGTTCAAGATGTGGTGGATCATTTCGAGCCAGGCTCCAGGGTTCGTTTTTTCCCCTAGGGGCACGGTGCGATCTGAGGTGATGCTGCGGAACTGATGCGGAGCGGAACCAATACTTCAAAGCTTTCGTTACAGCAGAGTTTCCAACTCTTGCAGAGTCAGTCTTTGGAATTTCCTACTCAAATAGGTCTTCGTAGTTGGCTTCAATCCAACACCTTTGAGCTTTTGATCGCTGTGGCACTGTTCTTAAATGTGCCCTGGACGCATGTTCAGTCTGCACATGGTACTTTTTTTATTTGTTTTTCATTCGTGTTCTATTTCAAGGCCTATAACTTTGTGATAATTATCTATGGTCTATGGTTGCCGGCCCGTGAGTTCCAAAAGACTCATTTTACTGTTACTAGTGAGACTGTTCTAAGATGTAAAGCTGAAGATACTTGCAGTAAACAAGTCGTATACTTAAGACTATTTGAGTAGATTTGAGTAGAAACCTGGCGTTCTTCAGCTCAAGCAACTAACAGACTGTTAAACGTTGCAAACCCCCGATAACGACGATATTCTATTCATCGTCATGAGTACATTCATATTTCTTTGACTGCTGCTGTTCTGAAAAACCACACGCCAGACGGGAGGTTTGTCAATTCAGTGGATTTAGATTTATCTAAGGTACTCCTACCATTTGCAGGAAACCACTCTTTTTTGCTCCCAGTTTCATGCAAATTGCCTTCCAACTGGCTCCAACTGATCTAGGATTTGGTTGTTTTATAACATCATGGGTCTCACACATTTTAAATCATTTTAATATTGGTAGAGAATAGCAAACACCCCCAAATTTACCATTTTTATGGGTGCAGACCATCAAAAATATGGGTGAGGTGGTTATTCATGGTGAACATCCCTGGTGCCCCGGTTTTCCCAGGTTCTTTGGATTGCCATCGAAGTGCAGATCTTTGGCTCCCTGGTGGGTGCGGATCTTGGTGTGGAAGCCGCACTGGTGTCACCGGATGCGCAGCCGCAGCTTCGGAACATCTTCAACTTGGGCAACATGATATTTACAGCTCCCTGGTTTGGAATGGTTTGGATATCTCACCCATCTGGGTCAATACTGACCTTATCATGATGCCGATCCAAAAAAGGCGAAAGGGAGAAAGGGACGATTTTGAGCCATTTTTGAATTTGGTAAGCTCAGTTTCAATTGACAAACACGCATATATATAAATATTCATAGATAGATAAATAGGTAGATAGATATGAGTCAAATGAAAGTTGGATTTGGCCCATGATCATCGAGTAAATATCACATCTCAATTGAGAGGAGCAAAGTTGGACAGCGGAGCGTCATGGATCTAGACTCATGGACCTTAGACCGCTGGAATTGGAATATCTTGGAAACAGGGGAGTGCATGAGTTCATTCATTAATTGTGAAGTGTCATTAACCAGCAGCTTGGATATCGTTGAAGCCGCTTGAACACCATGCTTCAGATTTCTGGTTTCCTTCATGTACTGAGTGCACGGGTTCATTCTTTCCACAGGAGTGCTATCAAGAAGTCAAATATAGTCAAAGTCTGAGGTTTTCTTTGCGCTGGACGTGGTGGTCCGGGTTGCTGTTTTGCGGCTGGACTTTTGGAAAGCTTGGATGAACTACCTCGATTTGATAGTAGGCGCAGCTTCTGTGGCAGAAGTTGCTCTGTACTATACGGACTCGTCTGTGAGGAACCTGGCAATCCTTCGGGTAACTCTGGCGTTGTTTCAGTGGGGAGGATTAAATTGTTGAAGAATTGCTATATGTTGAAGAACTGCTATATAATTACTGCTTTATAGTTTTACAATGTTTTACATGTATGATCATGTATGTTACCACATCATGGGCATCATTGATGATGATTGAAGCGTATTGAACCATGTAGCCTGGCAGCGTAGAAAAGATTTCCAGCTGTGGCAAACAGTCTCGGGCCCAGATTTGGACAAGGTCAAACGCATGAAATTTGCCTGCAGATTCAGTGGAAGTGACGATGATCAGTCGGACGCAGTTCTCAAAGATAACTATATAAATCTATATAATACATTCTAATACAATATAATATAGTATGGTATAAAATAATATAGCAATATAATATATATATATATTATGCATTTAGACAATCATACATTATCTTCGAAATGGACAAAGGCTTGTTGCGTCCAAGCCGTGAGGTGCTTCGCGTGGGAAAGCTGGTGCGATCCGTTCGAATGATCCGTATGACGCGGGTCATGGCTTCGCTCCAGATGTTGATCAAATGTTTGTTGGGATCCTCCAACACTCTGTTCTGGAGCTTCAGCCACCTGGGCTGTGAGAATAGCAGGATATTAGTTGTGATTATGTTGTGGTGAAAAAAGTGATGATTCTTGATATAGAATCTATCTTAGTCGTTCTTAGTCTATAATTAGTTCTTATGAGTTGTAGTCTAAGTCTGTAGTTCTTCTACGGCCTTTATGGGCTGGATGTTTTCCGCAGATGTTTGCAGCGTGGTTTCGCAATCGTTCACACACTTGCAGCGCCAGTCACTAAACTAAACCCCAAGGGCCACAGCAGATCATCCTCCAAACTAGATCAAGTTTCGCTTGCACCCCAGAAATTTGAGACCTTGGAATGGCTTGAGCGACTTGAGTCCAACCTGTCTAAGCATCAGTTGCCCCAATGGAGACTGAGGTTTACTCTCTTTCTTCCAGTGTGTGTCAGGGATGATCTTAAGCACCTTATCCTATGACTTCATCGTGGATGTGAGCCTAGACGCAGAGATACGTGCGCAGATCTTTCGATATTATGGCACATTCACCAGGGCCTCCCTGACCATGTTCGAGATTCTCTTCGGAAATTTTGGTCCTCCCGCACGCGTTTTGGTGGAGAATGTCACGGAATGGTTCGCTTGTTTCTTCTTGGGATATCGATGTGTTTTTCTCTATGCTACGCTGAATGTCATTAATGCGCCTCGGATCAATCTGGAGCTGGTGCTGGTGATTTGCCGAATTGGGGTTTTTTGTTGGTTGCACTTCACAAGGAGAATGATTTACAGTAAATAAATAATATATATAATTCATAATATACATACATACATATACATTTACATAATAAATATGCAATAAATCACTGTATATTATATATATAAAACTACATTTTATTGGTTTTGTCATTTGGCATTGCTTTGGCTTGAATATAACCCTGATCTTCGCAGATTGTAGTTTCAGCATGTTTCAGCAATCTCCACCACTAAGTTCGGTCAACCGGGTCAACCGGGCCCAAAAACTCCTGAATCTCCAGGCGGTGTTTATTCAGCAGACCCTGAAGACTGCGAATTCGGATGAAGAAATTGCATTCAAACAGAAGGAAAAAGACATGGCAGCTTATTCCAGGAGCCTGCGATCGGGGGTTGGCCGCTGAAGGTTTGATGGTCGATTTTCACACGCCAAGATGGCAGAGCTCTGTACAGTGGTGATATCTGGTGATATGTGGTGATCTATTTTCCTGAGCACAGTACATCCAAACCATCCAAACTACGAACACGACAGCTTGGTGGATGCGCAGGATTTCGTAGAATTCCCATGAATTCCCAGTCTCACAGTTTTGTGTTCATTGATATGTTCGGAACGTGTTCCTTGCTGCAACATGTGAGTCATCCGCAGGAAGGTGAAGTCGCTCTTCCAGCAGGTAGATTCCTCTGGTGATGGGACGTTGAATTTGGAGGAGTGCCTCGACTCAGAGAGCCCCAACAGATGTCACATATACAGTACATATTCTTGGATTATATGTGTTTGTTTTTTTAATGCAATTCGTGTGTATATATATATATATATATACATTGTATATATATATATATATATATTTATGATTGCATATGCATATTATTATTACACGTGTATATATATATGTGTGTGTGACATGCATGATCATTCATATATATATATATATATATGTACACACACACATATGTATATATATATATATGTACACATAGTTGTCACCTCTTTTGTCTCAAAAGTCCCAGAGTTGGGTGCCCTTTATTCCCAAGCTTCACCACATTTCTCCACGTTTTCCCAAGATCCAAGTGGTCCATGAGCCCAGGTTTTCCAAGCTGGTGTCTTCTCCGAAGCTGAAATTTTGGATGTCACAGTTGGAACTTGAGCACCTTGGCACGAGCCGCTGAGCATTGGCACGAACTGATGCACATGAGACGTTTGAAACAGGGTCTCAATGGCTGGCCAGCTGTTGGTGACCAGCTGCAAAGGTACCACGACTTGCTCAGCCTCTTCGAATTCCTGGTGTCTTGGTAGAACTTCGATTGGTTGACTACTCCTTCAACTTGTTCCTCAATAAAATCATTAGACCTGACGAACTCTGAAATTGCATGGGGCGATATGATATTTGGCACCATTTGTTTGCCACGTTGCTGCATGTTGCTGCATTGACATCGGAAGGACAATGGAGATGGGCAAATAACTCTTTTGGAGTTCATTGATGGTGCAGCAAGACTCCGGGGTGGCGCCAAAGCATTGGATATTTGGCGTTCTTTGGATAGCACAGAGGATGAATTTGAGTGCTTGCCATGATTGCCATGTGAGTGTGTTCTGTTCCAGTTCATTTCATGAGAAAACAACCAAGGTGTTGAAACAAAGCTGGAGGACGGACCCTGCGGGTTGGTGTGGACACAGGGACACGTTGAACCGCTGTTTTTCTGAGCAGTAACTTTGGGTCATTGGAATGGCAGATAACGGCAGCTAAAAGTTGGAATTTGGTTCCCATTCCTAATATACCAGGGTACTGACAGCCACTGGACAAGTCAGTCCGCAGGTGTTGGTGAGACCAAAGTTGCATGGCAAATTCAATATCAAGAGCTAGGCAGCATATGTCAGCATCCTCGACAGTTCCTGGTTTGACTGGTACCTTTTCGCCATATTTGTGCCATACTGTGAGTCATCCGCGGGCACCACAGAGTCAGAGCCCTTCTGTGAGGTTCTTTTTGAGGAAGTGCTTCAAGCATTGAAAGGAGATCGTCGTACCTCTGTTCAGGCAGATGTTAGTGCATAGGAATAGCAAAGGAGCAGCAAGTCGGATGTATATAATTACAAATATATGTATAGTATTGTTCACTTCATTATATCGCATTTATCTCCAATTTTTTTCATTTGGATGGACATCTTTAAAATGGGCATGTCTTGAATCAAGTGCTCATGACCTGGCTGCATCAACCTGCACATTGACACACCGACTCCACATTTAGCCCCATCTTTGCCAGGCCGTTTTTGACAATTCCAACTTCAGGCACATCAAGACAAACGCCTCCAGTCTGAAATTGGTGCCATTTGGTGCGTGCTTATTCAACAGATTCAGAATTTAAAGAAGCCACAGAAGCTATGCAAAAAGCGCTTGGAACTAAGGCTGCCATTGCACGTTGACAAATTCACTACCAACCCTTTGCAGTTGCACCTGCCGAATGATGCCTTGCCAGTGTGGGGGGCATGTCATTTTTTTCAGAACAGGCTATGCTAATAGGATGCAGTCTGCGCGGCCCAATGCTATAGCTACTATAGCATGGCAAGTTCAGATAGAAGCCCAAAGCAAGTTCTTATCTTGGATTGTGTGCTAGGAATCCCGGGCCGTGCATTCAGTCGTCTATGCACGCTTTGTCCCTGACAGGAAATGGACACTTTTAAGCCACAACTGTACAAAAGACAACATTCAGAGCGACATTGAACTTGTTGCACTGTCGGTTCACATGCTATGACCATGGCACATCCTGGCTCGCCCTTGCCAAACACAGAACTTGTTGCATGTTTCTTTTCTTGGCAGGTTGGCTAATGATTGGCCAATGATTGGCTAAAGAACTAGGGTACCCAGAAATCTCAACATGGCTTCCCTAGTTCAGAAGGATGATTGGCGAATGTGTCCTGTTTCTTTCAGCTTTCCCGCATGGATGCCATGGTTCCATGGATGCACGCCCTGGGCCTTGGACCTCAAGGGTCATGGCCAGTGGAGCATTTTTGAAGCAAATTGTGAGAATGCACGGCAAAGTTCCCTTCAAATTGTGATGTAAGTTCCCTTCAAGTTCCTAATTATATTGATTATGACTTGATTATAACTGATTCAAACATATATCCAAACATGTGTTAAACATTTCTTGTGCCTGGACCCAGTCCTCTCGTGGCGGGTTGAAGCTCATATTTGCCCCCCTGGAGCCTGGGCACAGAAAGACCACAGAGGTGAACCTTGGCTTCCCATGGTTCCACCTCATATCACCTTGTCAGATCTTATCAAAGCAACATCCTCCATTTTTCGGGCGCCATGGGCGCACCCGAATTGAAATGTTTGGGGCTTGATGTTACTTCTTTCCGCATTTTTTTCTGCAGCAAGGTGGCAAATGAATTTTGGGCGGAATTCTTGCCCCGCGCCACCATTGCGTGCACAAGCGGAATTGATCGTGCAAAAAAGGAGGGTCACATGAGGTCGCTGTCGCTGGCAAGGGGCAGCCAGGTCATCAGGCGTGGAAAGCCTCGCAAGGGGTATGTATGGACTCCGAGGTGCGCGTGGTTCGTCCAAGTGCACAAGAAATTCAACAAGCCAGGCTGGAACTCATTGATATCGCCAACACTCAACACACACACACACAAACCCTGAAGGACTCCCCAGAACCAAAAGTGCTTGGTGCTTTTCATTGACAACTTTGCGATATGAATACTGAAAGCAATAAACCATCGCCAGGATCACTATTTGTAGCTATAAACCATGGCTACATGGTACGTAGGTTTATGGCATTAGGTTTCCCACATTGGAGAGATTGTGGCACAGATTGATGCCGCCTCTCCATCAGTTCTGTTTGGTTTTGGCTGCGGTAGGGACTTTCTGACCTCCAAGTACCCTGACAGATGCGCCTTCCCGAAGGCTGTGGGGCCACAGTGTGCCACGAAAAGCGTGTGAAAGCCGTGAAAGCTAGTTGTTTGGTACACTTTCAAGATATGACATGTTATGTTTATGTTGTGATCATTTTTCTTGATAAATTTTGGACCTGAAAACATTGAAATCACGATCTCAGATTTGATTTTGAAGCGTATTGACATCCCAGCAGCGCGCACCTTGAAGCGTCAAGCGGTTCGAATCAACTTTGGTAGGATCCGATCAGTCAAGATGTAATTAAATGATGACCCCAAGCCACTAGTAGCATGACTGTTCACGCATCCTGCACCTGCCAACACATTGACATTGCTCAAATTGTTAAAACCGAAAAACATTCTCCCACTAAAGTAGCGGAGTAGCTACTTCATTTTCTGGACTGTGCCCTGAGCAGCCTCATGCCAAAGAAACAACTCACCTTCGAACTCCACTTGCTGAACGCAGATCTGAAGGTCCAGTTGCATGAGCGTTTGAGGGTGTCCCTCGACACTTGGCCGGAGATTTGCGCAAATGTGAAGTGGCCAAACATCCAGAAGAAACTCCAGGAACGCCAAGAAAAGAGGGGGTGGTGCAACCGCAAGATCCTGTACATCAGTGAGACTGGGTTGCTGGAGCTTGGTGACCTGGGATGCTTCAAGCATTTGCTGAAGATGCACCTTCCATTGTACGTGGTTCCAGATCCAACACAAGGCACGTCTTCACAGGCAACGGATTGGAAGGACTTGGTTCTTGAACTGGACCAGCCAAGCGGCTTGAAGCGGAATTTGCAGTTAGACGTTCCGCTGGGCGAAGGAGGTTTTGGATGGTTTTGGGCAAGTGCGGCGAGCCAGGGACAAAGAAACACATGCTGAATATGCCTGCCCTGAAGATCTCATTCCCAGATGAGAAATTCAACTGAACCATCCCAACATTGTCAGAGTCTTGCAGCATGGATACATTTTGGATCCAACCAATGGCCGCCTCCCAGTCTACATGATGGACTTGGGCAGGTGTTCAACGCAGGCTTTGCTGGACAGTGGGTGGCATAACCAGGCATGCAGTAGCTGCACGAAGAGATATGAGTTCTGTGCCGAGGCATTTCATGCTGCAGGCACACGGATGTGAAACCAGCAAACATTCTTGTCAGCAACAGGGTCAAATTGATTGACGATGGTGGAGCTGGAAAGCAAGACATTGACAGAGCAACCTCACTCTTGGAGGACGCACATCCACTTCAAGCACGGAGAAGGTATTTTGTTGGTCCAAGGGAAGTGTATGCCTTCTATGACTGGTATCCAAAAGACACACTCTTCTTGGCTGGAATCTCAGATTGTCAAAGAGCAGGCCCCATGGAAAGCCAGATCCTGCAGAGGCGTCAGAAACCTTGGCACCCAATAAGAAATTAAGCCTGGAAGCAGTCCAACAACATGGCTCTGCGCTGCCATTTGCCTGTGCGGAACTCCGAAGTGACAAGCAGGTCGTCATGGATTCAGTCCGGCAGGATGGCTATGGATTTGGTGAAGAGCTCAGAAGTGACTCGCAGGTTGTCATGGAAGGTAAACAGCACCGTGCCTTTGTGCGGAAGTCAGGCCAGTTTTGGAAAACTGCCCGATTTTTCGTGCAGTAGGATCTAGCGCCTCGGCCACAGCTAGCGGCCCACTGAATCTTTTGAAGTGTGTGGTGTCCTTAGTGGATAGACGTGCAGCGCCCAAAAAGAATCGGTGCCGGGCAGAAGTTAGGGTCGGCTTACTTTATAGACTACAACATGCGTAGACCCTCCTGAATCGAAGTGGTTTCAAACATCTAGGAGCGCGCGCAATTTGGCCAGGAATTCATAAATTAATGAGGCTCTTTGACTGGGTAAAGGTCCCCAATGATCCCCATAACATCCCATAACACTACGTGATGATATTTAATGCTTGTTGAGCCATGTCATGAAAATATGTAGATCATTTGTAGGTCAAGTTGAAGGGCCATTGTTGGCCAGGCAACTTCTGGTGAGTCGCGGCTGCGAGACTTGCTTAGGCGTGATGTGGTTTGTTGTTTGGGCGTTCATTTTTCCCAGACGTGTTGAAAGTCCTAATGTGAACAGAAAGATGCGTCGAGTGTCAGTCTCCTCAAGCCGCCCATTGCGACAGGTCCAAGCTGGAGTTGCAAACATGTTGCTTCCCCGGAAATGTGCTTTAGATATCTTTAGATTAGATGTGGAAGCTTATGTCATTGGTTCGTTTTGTAAGTTCAAGCTCGCCCTCAGATTGAGGTCAGGAAGAGGTGAAGAAGCTTGAAATGGAAGGTTCGATTTTTTTAAGCCAAGTCCACAGCACTGCAGACACGATTCAGATCTCAGGCGTGGCCGCCATTTTCCGAATCTAGTTTGATGGCCATGGTTGGTATTTCAGAGTGGATCTTCTGACGGCTTGATGAAACCAACCAAACTGTGCTTAAACCATGTTTATGTCGTCAAAGAATGTCAAAAAACTAAGAGTCACCCCTGGTCAAACCTGCAGATTTTCCAGTTTTCAATCAGAAATTATGGCCAGCCATGCCAGTTGTAAGCCTTCAGGATGAACAGACATTTCCACGGTATAAACGTGTCCCTTTCAATTCAGATTCACTGCCACAAGATGCGTTTTTGTTGGCTGCCTTTTGAAGAGTTTCCGCACATGCTTACATTGAAGTTCTCAAATCCATTCAAGTCCTACCAGAGGTAAATCAAGGTGAAGGATAGCAAGGTCAAACCTGGTCAAGCTACATTCCTGAAAGAACTGTGGAGGGACACCTCGCTCATGTGCCGATAGACATGGCCGGCCTGGGCAAATTTCTCACTTCAGGAGCATCTTGGATGAACAGACCATAGTTCAGCCAGCAAAGATTGCTGATTCGTGTGTGTTCTTGGCATAGACAAAGGGGATTTATATGATTTATGACAATGCGTTTGGTATTGGTATGGGCAGTGTGATCAATTCTTGGGCCAGGTGCAGATCAACTGTTTTTCTCATCGTGGTTTCTCATGTTTTCCCAGTATGTTTGCTCACTGTGGGCCCGTGACCAACGCATTGGTCAGACCAGGTGTGAGGTCTTCCCACTGAACAGTGTCACCATGTGTCACCAAAAGTCTGGGTGGACCAAGTGTGATGCCAAAAAGTGCCCGACCATTGACCGGCCACAGCGACCCAACTTAGGCAGCGTTGCAGGCGGGGAACGCGGGACCATGTCCATCCATGTTAGCTGCGGCTAGCTCCTAGCTGAAGACACTAAGACTAAAGTAACTAAAGACATCTAAAGACCAAGCCGCAAAATTGGAGGACTCTTTATGGCATGGATTGTGGATGATTGTGGTTCATTGTGGTTCATTGATGTTCATTTTGTTGTGTTGTGTGGTTCGAAATCCAGGTCCTCCGCCGTTTCTGGCGCAATCCTGCTTCAGTGCTGCTGGTGTTGCGGCTGCTCGAGGAGCCGGTTGCTTCAATATTGAACATATGTTGAACGGCCCGACATGGCCCGAGCTCCAAGTTGATTCTGCCGGAAATGGCAGTCCTATAGAGACCCAGACTTTGATGTGGAAGATCACCTGCAAGGGTTGTACTGTGTGATTTTGTGCATCTCTAATGACATCTAATGTTTGATGCCCTTGGCTGTTCCTGACATTTCCTGACCAATCTTCTTGCGCAGTACTTGGTGTCTTTGTGGGCCAGGCCTGGTGCGAGAGTTGATGCAAGCACAATAACTGACAGAACGTTAAACATGTTTTTTGTTACTATCATGTACATGTAATTTATAACTACTATTAACTACTTATACTATCTTATACTTATACAATCTTATACATTATAACTTTGTTTCTAAATTTTCTAAGCACCTCACAACCCAATACAATTTGTGAGAAGTATGGACTTGGTCCAAGATGGAATATTTTGACACATGTCAATTTGAGTGATTTCGACCCTTCTAACTAGTGTTTAAAACATGTAACACATCAAAAAGATCAGAACATCTTTGAAAGTCATTTGCAAAATCATGGGACATGATAGAAAATCATAGAAAATCGGTGTTTGAGTTTCCCGTGTTTTGCATGCTCTCTACCGCTGTTTGATCAGGTGGCGACGGCACGTGCACTCCAAAAGGCAGGTCTTGAACCCAGAGGATGAGCTGGAGCTCGTGCCTTGAAGCATAGCAACCCGAGGGTATGGGATGAAGTGGATGAAGGACCCTCAGTTTTTTTGCAGATGATTTCCAGTGTTTTTTCCATTGAACGAATTTAATGTTCATCAAATTTCCATAGATGCCTTTGCCAAAAAGTTGAGATACAGATCTTGCCATTTTTCTGGCGGGAACATGATACTTTAAGAAAAGGATGAGAAACAAAGTAGGGATTTGGGGTAACAAGACAAAGGGATTGTGGGGTAATCCACACAACCTGTTGCACTGGTTGTGCTTGTACAGTAACGTCCAAGCCCGGCTTGAAACAGGTTAATGTTATTTGATGTTGATCGAGGTTGGATAAAGAAATAATCCCTAAACAGCCAGCCCTAACCCATTGCATCCCATTGCTTACACCATCCTTGGGCTGGATGACTTGCGATATTTGTGCCTAAGAAGGTTTGCCAAGACATGCTAAAACCAGGGATCACATATGACCACTTGATGCTGCGGATCAGGCTTTTGATGAATTGACTGAGCATTTGACTACCGATATGAATCACCTGGAATTAGAACCACCATAATTCACATCATTGGGGATTCAGTACATCCTCACTCTCATTTTCCGATGGCAACATGTTTTTTTCCAGAGATTCCGTAAGTCCCAGAATTGGATCAAAGGGCCTTCGTTTCTGGATGACTGGGTGAAAAACATCGGGGAAACACATGGAAAAAAAACTCATTTTTTCCCCTCAATTTTCCTTGAAATCTGTTCTTTAGGACTTGGTCCAAGGCCGGTGGGCAAAAGGATCAGCGGATGTGAGTTGCTTTTCGTTGCCCGACTCGACCTTCCAGATTTGAAGAGCTACAATGGATGATATGATTCGATGTATATAGAGTTTATAGAGAGGACATTTTGGCAGCTGACCATGAAGAATATCTTTGAGCTCTTTCTTGTGCAGGGTGCCTACTCACTGCTGAGAATCTTCTCAACCTTGGTCGTGTTGAGAAGAGAACGCTCTTTCAGGTGCAGCTGTCAATGAGAGTAATTATAGCCACATCTATATTTCGAACATACACACATTGTGCTTACCTACTGGGTCAGATTCTGATTCAATGAGTCTTGGTTTCAATCTGGTTTAATCAAGGAACGTCCCGGAATTGTATCCTTCTGTGAGCGACGTTGTGCAGAAGTTGTTGGTAAAGGACGCTTCAGAAGATATGGTGTTGTCACAACAAACTTTGCTTCCGGCGGGCTTTGAGAGGTTTCAGCAAAGAAGCTCTTGGCCAAGAATGAGCATTTGCTGGGCATTCTGACAAATGCAGCGCAACATTGCCATGAGCAGAGCGCTTTGGTTGCAAGATGCCAGCAGGCTAGCAATGAAGCGATGCAAATAGTCAGCAAGGACGGTGTGAATTGTGTGTCTAAGGCGATTGGCTCCGCATGCTTTTGAATTCCTCTACACAGACTCCACATACACATACAGTACTCGCTCAATCTAGATTATTATAATATGTATTAATACTATTACTTACTAGTATAATTTAATGCTACTGTATACTTAGTATTATTGGCAGTTTTTCACAAGTACTATATATGCAGCATGATATAATCCATAATGCATGCCTCTTGATGGAACAGATTAGGGTAGTTGTTTCTTTTATGTTTGTGCCAGCATCCAGGTAAGGAGACATGTAACATCTTGTAGAAATAAGCGCAGAAAAAGAACCTATTTTGCAGGATCTTGGAGGGATTGCCACTCCCAAGTAGCATTGCCACTTACCTCTGGTAAACTAACATAGCTATGGAAAATCGCAATCTTTAATATGTAAATCAATTTACACATGGACCATTTTCAATGGCAATGTCATATAAATTACCAGGGGGTAGTCAGTCACTAAGTTCCTCCCCAATTTTCCCTCCCTGCCTGACAGTAGCCTGCATTTGAGGTCACAATTGCCTGGTCACGCGCTGGTTGCCCCCCAATGAGCGATATCATATCCTGCAGGCCTCAGTCAATGCCATGAGCCTCGCGGCATGTTGTACCGTTGGGGGATTCAACCTACCATTTGATGGGGATAGAATGGAGATACTTATATATATATATACTATATTAAATATACGCAATAGGATGCATCACCAATGCTATGGGCCATATGGGTGTGTCTCAAATGGGTGAATTTATAGAAAAAATGGCAAGTTGAATTGAGGGCCATAGACTGCCTCACAGACTACCTGCGACTCATTGAGCAGACCCGAGGTTCAATGTTTGGTCCCCAATATGTGCACCAGAATGCCTTGGGCCAATCTGGTGCAGACCTTTTCAAGTCCACTTGGCACCTTGACATAAAATGAAGCAGCTGCCGTTTGGCCGACGATTTCTTGAACATGTCCTGATTGAATTTGGTTTGATGTTGATATTGCAGATAATCTTCAAACAGGCATTTCTGATGCAAAGTATTGAAATGAAACTGGATTTCTGCAGCCATAAACTCGTTCGGAGCACAGCCCTTGGCAGAATGTTGTGTTGGGCCACAGCCAGGGAATAAGTAATATATAAAGAGACACAAGACGCTGAAGTTGCTGATCAAGACAATGATATTGGACTTCCAGGTGTTTTGTAAACTTGGGTTTGCAATTTGATAATCCCAACATTCAAATGGATTGCAATTTGATCTTCCAGGTTGTGAACTTGTTTGTGCTCCCACAAACCTTCACAAGTTCAGCCTCCCCAAATGTGAGACAGGTACTGTGTTACCATTATGACACCAACCCGTGCAGAGAATCACCTGCCATCCGAGCAGCAGGCGTTGGCATGGTGAAATGAAACTAAGATTCTCATTCCTCTTCAACCTTGTCATATGTTTCAACCTTCAGGAAAAAGATAAATCAAGGGTAAGAATCTACAGGAAAAGTGCTCTATCGCAGTGTTGGTCAAATTCCAATGTCATTTTCGAAGAAGGGCCATGATGCTTCGCACCATGTTTTTTGGCACTGATAAGATGTGCATTGTGTTCATGCGATATCATTATCGCGAATGACTTCGAATCACCGTAATTTTTAACATCTCAGATCAGCTTCACTCACCTTTTCCCAGTTGAAATCATCTTGAATCAACTTCAATCATTTTTGCTTCTTAAATCATGTTCTATTGATTCTAATGTTGTTTGACCAATAGTGATATCTTGTCAATAGTAATAGTAGAAACATTTTTCCGCAACTCCAATTTTTCTCCAATACTAAAAGTCAATTAGCTCTATTTACTTTTAGTATTGCCAAAAGAGTCATGTTCAGACCTTGTCCAGAGGGCATGGCCAAT
>Ga0126342_10005703_pt1 | contig 21847 bp, 22 predicted proteins | sample Cyp1metagenome_FD_92528 | JGI IMG/M metagenome (GOLD analysis project Ga0126342, IMG submission 92528) | Coral microbial communities from Lord Howe Island, Old Settlement Bay, Australia - Cyphastrea 1 metagenome | ecosystem: Host-associated > Invertebrates > Cnidaria > Coral ... | reverse complement strand
CCACCTTTTTTACCACCTAATTTCCCGATTTTTGGCCATCTCGGGGCGCTCTGCCCCCAGACCCCCTTAACTCACTTTGTTCGCAAAAAGAACTTCGCCTAGCCTAGCGGCTGGCTTTCGTGACTGATGATCTAAAGTGAATTAAAGTGATATATCTGCATGTCCTGTCCTGTATGTATGTCAGGTACAGGTACAGGTTTTGGATTAGGTCTAGGATTATAGTATTACAGGCATATTTAGGTATTATTATAGGATATAGGCATGAGGTATGTACAGGTATACAATTATAGAGGCTACATAAATTACATAATCATAAATACGATGGGTCTACAAAAGTGAAATCAGCCTCGCTTCCATCGGGCCTGTCAGAAAAAGGAACCACCGCAGCATCGCCATGACCCCTGGCTCACAACGGGCTTGAGCCGCTGGCCACGGCAAGAGCCACACCATCACTGGAAACCGCCCCAAACACGCAAGACTGAATAAAGTATGTGTATAATATCAAATGAAATGTAATGAAATATAATCAACTATATTTTTCACCAATCCAAGCTAGCAAGAGTGTCCCATTCTATTAGACTTAGACTCCCCAGCGCAGTCTAACTTACAGTAGACTCCCGAGCTCTTGGAAAGAAGATGAAAGAAGAAATATATTTTTGGAAAAAATAAACTAGAATATAATATATGATTATATGTAAACATAAATATATATATACATAACATATCCCAACACCACCCGTGTTGCGCTTGGAATGGGTCGGGAGAAGTCTAAGTGGCGCTCAGCATTTGCATCAAACGTCAAACAGTGTATATTGTTGATATGCCTGGGAAGTGTGAGGACGGCCCCAAGGACTGCCATGCAATCACACATTCTCGTTAAATGCAGGCTGGAGGGTCAAAAGATATTATGGGCGGTGCAATTTCCGTAGCACACTCACGATACAGTAGAAGGTGATAGCTAAGCTCTGACGGAAAACTGGAGCCGCGCTGTGCACAAAGCCATGCTCCGCCGTCACTCTGTACAATCAAAAGGCACAGTGCTGCATTATGCTGCACGGTGCTTGATGTCCTTCTGTTCGCTGTAAGGCATGAGGCCTGACTACACCCTCCGGTGGATCAGTGGCAGTGGCTGTCCATGTTGGATTGCCTGTTGACAAGCCTCCTCAAGCCTCCTTGGCCGGCAGCAAAAGCAACAAGTGGCAAAGCGGGGGGATAAAATGACGAATCACGAGCTCTTTTCAAGAGGTGGGTGGAGTTGTCATAGCGGCAAAGTCCGTTCGTGTGATCAAGTCCTAGATCGCAACACACTTACTCACTTAGTGATATCATGTAAGAGCTGTATCTAAATATATCTAAATTATCTAAGAAGCTTTGGTGCATATGGTGCATATGGTGCATGTATCATGTAGATTCATGTAGATTCATGTAAGGCTAATGTAAGGTCCAGGTCTGCTCCAAGAGTCTCAGCAGCTTCCACCACTTGCGGCAGGGCTGCAGGATTGGCCTTTGCGGAGATCTCTCCAATGACTTGACCCGCTGGGCCTTCCACCTGGAACCTGCCAAATGATCAATCCGATCACCGATGCACGTGTGTGGTATATAGACATAGACAGAAATTTGGACAGATAGACTCAGATAGACACACACACACAGCACAAACATACATAAATTAATATAAATTACATGTGCATAATATGCGCATGCAAAAAGAATAATATACTATATGAATGATGTATGTGGTTGTACAGTGTGCGACCGCATGGAAAGTGCACATATGGATGCATTTGGAACAACGATTTGGACATCTGCTGATGCTGATGGAGCCTTGGATCTTGATGCCATCCTGGGTTTTGCTTCTCATAGGCGACGGCCCAGGCCAAACACTCTCCCCATGGCCCAGAAATCATCCCAGTTGACGGATCCACCACGACCTCATGCTGTTGGCAAAAGTTTGCCCAGCTGACACCAGTGGGCGCAGCAGTGTTCATGAAGCCACCAGAAGCACCGACTGCGCCAACGGCTGCGCCGACTGCTGCGCCAGCTGCTGCCCCTGCACCTGGTCGGTGCACCGGGCTTCCCTGCACTACGACCCCTTGGATTGGTTGAGGTGCTCCTTGCGGCACGCATCACCACGACAGCCAAACGATGTCACTGTTTTTCAGCAATGCTCAAACAGATACAAAAAGATCGAAAGAGATGAAAAGAGATGAAAAATGATGCATGTATACTCGCGCGGCATCCCATGATATGCGACCTGTGATATGCATTGTTGATATGCCAAATTCTTCCACAAATCCCGTCGCTTGAAAGACTGATAAATTCGTCAACACGACTGTCAAAGCCAGGACCCATTTGGTACCCTGTCACCATTTGTCGTCCCGGTCGTCCCTTGTCCTCCTTGCCAATATGGATTGTAGCCCTGCTGTGGCATTTGTGCGCCATAGGGTTGCTGCCCTGCGCCAGGATAACCTCCGTAACCCGGAGGTCCATGATGATCAGCCTCTGACCAGTCTGACTCAGAGGAAGAGCCGTAGCCGCCATAGCCGCCTTGGCTTCCTTTGCACAAGCGGAAGGCTAAAAGCCCACAGCAGCAACATCCGCCGATCACCAAAATCGCCTCAGCAGTCCAAACAGTGTGAATTATATAATGTGAATTATCCGAATTGAACAGTATTGAACCCTTTCAAATCTTTCAATGGCACACACCTTTCCACATTCACAGGCGTGCAACATGGAACTTGTAGCAAGTTCAGCCGAGAAACTCCCAAGATTGGCCACCAAGACATCGATGAGCTTGCACTTGCCGCCTTTCAAGGTGGCAAAATGGCAGAAAGCGAAATATTTATGCTACGGCTGCTACGAAACTATTTGGCTTTCTCTCCGGGCTTTTAACATCTTTTAACCTTGTTGATCACTCTGGCTCATGAAATTGGGATATGGGATACAGGATGATACAGGGTTTCATCCATTTTCATCCACGTTTACAAGCATGTTGATCTTCAAGTATGAAAGGATATGAAAGATATGAAAAGAATGAAAGGACGGCCTGTGATCCTGAGGCCAGCTCTTGGAGAGTGGTGAGCGTAATGAAAAGCTGCTTCCCTGATGAGCTCCAGGTTGGATCTGACGCATTTGGGCAAACCTTGCTGGGATCAAAGTCCACACCCGAGATCTTGGTGATGTTCACAATCACTGGCCATGTCAAGCTTGAGGGGATAAATCCGGTGCTCAACAGATCATCCCGAGTTGCATCGATTCTGGGTGACATTTCGATGTTGCAATTCTGCGCGCCATGGACGGTCACGCATGTGCTGCATAAACCTGTCCACGAAGAAGGTCCACGACACTGGAAGTTCAGCATCTGTTCACGGCTGTAGCCCGTCCAGCTGGGACTTAGCAACTGAGAACCCACGTAACCCGCCAAAAGGCCTGCACCAGCAGCCATTGCAATCTTTGCACCACTGCCACTGGACCCACTATATGCATTCGCACCGGTGTAGCCATAAGGTGTGCCAGTCGGTATCTTGCCCCCAAAATTGGATGCTGCTGCCGTCGAACTCTGGTAGCCATAATTTCCAGCTGTTGGATTCGCTGGATTGCTTCCAGTTGTCCCGAAGGTTCTCCGTCGCGAACCGCCCGCGCCCACTGCACTTGGTGGACTTGGGCTTGTTCCGCCGGGGGCGCGTCGCCGCGGCGACGAGTAGGAGGTGGGCGCCGGCGACGGCGTTCTGCGGCGTGGGGAGCTATAGCTGGATCCACCGCTGCTGAAACGTCGTCTTGAACTGAGCCGTCGCGGCGACACAGGCAGCGCCAGCTCCAGCTCAGACAGACGCCGGGCTTGTTGCAAAGTCACTGCTACTGATGCCACGTCTTTGCCCGCCGAATCAGTGGCACTAAAATCCAGGGTCACTGGAGCTGTGCTGGTGCGGAAAACGGTGAAAATGTGAGGACGGTTGAGTGCATCGGTTGGCTGGGAAATGTTGATGAGGGCGTATCCTCACAGGCTGAGACACCACAGGAAAGTATTTGAGCAGCAGACTCACATGGATTCAAATAGCTGCACGTCATCCAGCCTGGAGCATTCGCACAAACCACGGACTGCACGTTCACCAAATGCCACACACCAGAAAAGTTGGATTGCGCAGCACAAGCGACAAAGCTAGCGGTCAATAAAGGAAGCCTGATAGGCAAGCGTGGGAAAATAACTGCTGCATAAATATGCATAAATATATTTATGGAATTTATATATATATCTATATCTATATATATATATCTATCTATCTATATCTATATATATATAACTATATATATAACATATCATAGTTATTCCATTTTATTCCTATATGACCTATATATGGTTCAATTTGGATCGATTTGTCCATTTGGTGGCCATGGCATTCACCGCCTGCAGACTCTTGCTGCTAAGAAGCACGGTGGTGCGCACCATCGCGGGAGCAAAAAGGGAGACCGAAGACAATTGCAGGAACTTCAGGGCAGCTTGGACGGGGAACACAGCTTTAAACGATTTTAAACGGTTCAGTCACATGATTTCAGATGTGACAGAATTGCTTCTGGTCGGCGTCCATCGAATCATGTTGCCACCCAGAACAGCTGTGTATGTATCCAATAACTTCCTTCAAGACAGTAGCCGGGGATTTGAAAACAAAATAGAAAAGCATCAAACTAACTTGTTTTGTTCGCATGGTGAAGCGGTTTTTGCACATGAAGCATGATGTCCTTGAGCATGCTAATGCTGCAGGAAGATTCTCAGCAAAGTACTCAATAAGTGAGGCACAGTAGACCTTCTCTCAATTATCTGTATTGAATGAAGAGCACCTGCAGTTGACACAGCCACCAAGACTTCACCCACTCATTCGCTCAAAATATGTCAAAACTTGTTTGATTCCCGTCGCAAAAAGTACATGAGCGCAAAGCCAAGCAGCAGTCACCTGCAAGCTACAGAGGTGAAACGTGCACGAGCACCATTGCTTGTGCAGATGAACTCATATTGTGGCCTTTAGAATGCTGTTCGCACATTCTAGGCCATTCTGCAGCTGGCCACTTAATCCCAAAGCCATTAATTAGCCATAGGCTGCAAACGTGCCGGAAGATCAGTTCTGAACCCACCGTTCCGGACTTCCGTTGTGCCCTTGGTGCTTATATCATGAGAATTCAAACAAACACCATGAATCATGATGAATATGTTTGAGGTGAAAGATGCGAGGCTAACGTGTATATTACGTTATCGTTATATCATGTCATATCACAGTTTCTGCTCGGTTTGGGGCGCGGATTTTCACAGTACAAAAACCTCTGCTTTCACAGCAGGAAAGCTTTGACATCGCAAAGCCTGCTAAGCAAGGCGGATATGAGAAAGTCTACCAGCGAGCCTTTGAAGCAAAAGGATTGGCAAAGGCCACACTTGATGCCGGCTACGGCGCCCCTCAAAGATTTGCGCTCTTCTCCTCAGCCTGCCGCGCCAGGAAGGAGTCAACATCATCAAGGCCATATGCAAGGCCCACTTTCTTGGAATAGATGCTGTAGCTACAAAGAAGGTTCGTCTCCAACAGTACAGCTCCATCCGGAGTCAGCCCAATGTCTGTCCCAAGGAAGGGCACTTGAGGAAACTGGTCGTGAACCCAGTTGGCTGTGAAGATTGCCTCTGCTACCCAGGGGAGCACTATGGTTGTACCACTGCTCTGCAGTGTGGCCGTATGCTTGTCGAGGTTCACTCGCCAGCACTCATTGTTCTTGCAATTGCTGATGCTGCCTGAGCGAGCCACGAGGAAGGCTGCATGAGTAGTTGGCTTGTTGATCACCCAACGCCCTGTCCACACGCGAAGCGTGCAGAGGGGAGCCCTCTCACCAACCACCTTCTCCACCACAGGGTGGTTCTTCAACACCTCCTCAAAGACCATGTGCTGGGCACGAGCTGGCGGCAAGTTGGAAGCGGAGTTGGAGGTCATGACACAACAGTCTTCACCGAAGGCGGCAAGTCGAGGCTTCACAAAAACCATCCTCTCGTCACGACTTGAAGGCACAATGCGCTTCACGAATGTGACGGACTGGTTCTGCTGCCTGCACCTCTCTTCCAGGAAGTGCTGCTGCTTTGTCTTGTCTGCGATGGTCATGTACAAGGACCGATTGCGAGGGCGCAAGTACACCAAGTCAAGGAAAACATGATGGTCGTGACGAAGAGCAAAAAGAGCGAGGTACGGCATGAAGAGATGAAGAACAAAGGGCAAGTGCTTTCGAAGGAGTTGATCCAACGCACATCCCAACTTTCCTGCCTGGCGGTTTACCATGTACTCCCATGTGTGCTCAATGAGCTCATTGTCTGGACCAATGGTGTAGTAGTCCGTAGTGGAAGATCCACACTCACTCACAAAGTTGCGATAAAATTTCACTACAAAAGGCCTTCGGTAGTACTGCCAGCAAACTCCTGCATGGGCAGCAAGGAGTGCGGTGGCAATCACCGTAAGTATGAGCTGCCCTGCGCGGAAGCTGTATGGATGTGTCTCAATGGTGGGCCACCAGCGAGTGCTTGCATCAGCAACCGCCACCACCAGCACAAGCCACACGACGTTCATGGCGGAGGCTCGCATCCTTCCTAAGCCGATCCCTTTCTGCGCGTCAACTGAGTAATCGGCTCCGGTAAATCAAATGTCCTCAGGTCAGGTTTCCGTGGAAAAGCCTTCAGGCTTTTGAATGCAGACATGAAAAGGTAAAAACGATAAGCCCTGAGCAGTTCAACTTGAAAACAAGCCCTGGAAACAAATGAACTCACCAACTGCATAGCGCTGAAACTTGGATTTGCTTCAGATGGCAACCAATATCAACCAATAAATCGGTCTAAACCGATTACAAGATATTACAAGAATGGTGGATTCCGTGTGGAGAAAAATGAGGAGGAAAAAATGACATGTGTCTTGAGATTTGACCTGTTTTGACGAAGCGTGCGTCTGTCTATGCACACTGCTGTCACTGCTGACGTTCAAATCGCCATCTTTGTGGCCAGCATTTAGCAGCCGTGCTTGTCCAAGCCAGCGCAAATATGTCTACTCAACAGATCTCAACAGATCTCAACAGATCTCAACAAATTCCACAAGTTGAGTTACTAGACCTGATTCAGAATGGAGCACTGGCTTGACAAATTTGACAGTGATCTGAGACTTCTCTGAGTGCGAGTTCCTGCCGTGGAACTTGCCAGAAGGCAGCCCCGGCCCCATAGGCCCCATAGTGCCCATAGGCCCCATAGTGCCCATAGCTCACGTGTCTTGAAACGACTCCGAGCTCACTTCTTCGGTCTCATCTGGATGGAGTTGCCTGGCTGGAAATCAGATGATAGTGATGATAGGAGAAGGAGAAGCGGGTTGGAGCCAGGCATTCTGATTGCACTTTGATTGCACTCCAACAGCATCTCCCATTTCTCCAAATTTCTCCAATGTGCTGTCAGGAAAAGTGCCTGCTAGAACTTTCCTGCATTTTGTCACCTTTGGCGTGCAAAATGCCGTCTGAATTCCAAACCTTCGTACATGTTGCACAGCTGATGTCTGTGCAGCAACTCAGCATCAGGCTCTACCTCACCTGTCCAAACGACTACAGCCCGTCAATGGAAAAAGCTAACACAGTGTGAAACGACATGGAAACGTGACTATGTGACACACTATGTGTAGCTTTTTCTTTGGAACCCCTCTGTGTAGCACTTAATTCCAATGGACCACCGGACATCATCGGACCGTCCATGGAGCTGCCGCACCGTCATCTGACGCAGCTGAAGCGCTTGAGACATCGTCTTCACTGGGCTCCTCGGCCTGGGTGCTGTCGTCCGCCCGTTCGGTCAAGTTGCTCCTGCCTTTCTAGGTGGGCAATATATATATACATATATTAATATATATATATATACATTAATATATTAATATATATTATATATATATATATTAATATACATATACATATACATATACATATCTGGACAGTCCTTGAGATGCATAATTTCCGATCTTTGTGGATTTTCGGGCGCGGGCCTAAAAATCACTTTTGTGATAAAAGAGATGGATTCAATGACACAGTTTTGGTGTCGAAAAGTTGGTCTTTCGCGTCTTTTCTGCGTCATTTTGCGTTATATTTTTGGTCATTCCAAATGTGATTGACAGAGGGCCAAATCAGCAATTGTTCGATTTTTGGTCGTTCACTCAGTCCAGACCAAAAAAAATGCAGCTTTTGGATGTCCAGGTATATATTAATATACATATACTATACACACTATGTTACACTATTTACTCTTTGATGGATTTATTTATCAATTGCAATTGTATTTTGTGTGTTTTTTGTTAATGTTTATTCATGTTTTTTTCGGACCTATATACGGTACATATTGAAAATATAATCATTATAACAAATTGATTATAACTTTATAACGGATATGCTCGGAATATCTCGTCATGCTTGCTGAGATCTGCTATGATCTGCCGGTGTTCTTCTGTGTGATGCCGTGGGGCTCGAGGGTTTAAGAGGTTACACTTCCAGATCTTCCAGTGAAGTTGTCCTCGCTCCCGCCTCGCTGGCTCCATGCTCGTGCAGAGGGCAGTTCCTAACATTCTTCGGATGTTTGATGATGATTGCAGACACAAAAAAGAAGAGTCTCCAGTTTAAGACAAGAAAGTGGCAAGGAATTGCAAGGACGTGCAAGATCGTGCAAGGATAGGAATATGATGGAATATGATGGAATATGATAGGTTGAGATTGAACATCGAACAGCCGATTTGGCCTTGAATGCTTCACAATCCACCTGACTGGAATCACAATGACAAGACAACTCAAGAAGGATTAAGAGATTGGGATGCTTACGATGATTAGGTCTGACATGAGTCTGACATGGTCTGACTAATGACTGACCCACGAGTAAGTCCGCCTGAATGTGACATGAAGATACCCTTCATTGCTTGAAGAGCCGTCGTTCTCAACCTGGCTGCAGTTGGAGAGAAAGCAGCTCCAAGAATCAAACCTTGCCGCACTTGCATCACACTCGCCTGTCGCCCCACGCTTTGGTGCACGAAGTGTTTCTGAAACCGGCCTTTTCTGCTGAACAAAGGCACAAAAAAACTGAATGATGCCGCGAACGTGGATTCAACGTTCCGAGATCAGGACCTTCGATAGCACAAGTATCCCCATGGGAGAGCGTCACTTCACTGACGGTGCCTGCGCTGTATCGCACATGCCCATAAAACATCATTAAACTGTCACATGGATGGGCCACTAGAGTCACATAGAGTCACATAGAGTCACATAGAGTCACATAGAGTCACATAGAGTCACATAGAGTCACTATAGTAACAATATGGATCGTATTTGATCGTATTACAGTTATTACAATTATATACAATTATTATATACATGTTTCGACTATGCGGATGGAGACCTCGGACTGGCGTCGAAAATCGCGTGCCACAGCGCAGCCCTGCCTGAGACAAATCATGTGACGCTGCAACACTGTGGGCAGATGTCGGCGGCAATTTGAACTGGACACCCGGAATCCCTAGGGGCCGCACTCGAAAGAGTCTAGGCCCACCCAAAGCAACACAAATGACATGAATGTCCTGACCATGAGTTCTAATCAGGATACACTGCCGTTCTCACATTGGATGCAAGGAAGGTCCTGGGTTGGAGTTCTAAACAGTGACTCATCATCAGAAAGCCATCCTGAGCGGTCGCTGCACTGGTGCGTTGCCGCACCAGAGACTTGATGAGACTTGACTTTCTGAGGTACTTTGTGAGGCTATGGCTGGCATCACGGGCATCATCAAACCAGGTCCTTGGCTGTTTGGTCCTTGAAAGGTTTGAAACTCGGCTATGTTTCGTCCAATTTCTGATGGAATTGACTTTTGAGGGGCAATGCTGGCAAGCTTCACTTCGACACTGTTTGGAAGCTGGTCACGCTCCAAGCTGAGGATGCTGAGCCACCTGCAAGAGAGCATTATACCATTGATTTGAAAGCACTGGGACGCTCCAAGGCAAGGGTCGCAATTTGTTTTTGCAAGTCTACACTTCAAAGTCGCAGCCTCTCCATTAGGCCCGACCTGGCATGAATTCAATTTCTTAGTACAAGATTTTAGAGCCTGCACAGAAAATGCTTATGATGCGTATGTGAGGAGAAAGCTCCCTGAAATAGCACAGTTTCCTCTTTTCGCGCAAGTCGTTGGCTTCACGCCTGCCACGCCTTCCGCTTCCACTTGGTCAGTCTAAATGCACCCGCTTGGCGCAGCGACCATTTGGGACGGGGATTTTTTTCGCATGACTGGTGTGAAACGGCAAGAGTACCTCCTCGATGAGCGGGCTCAGCTTGAGGCAATGGGCGCCTGCCAAGAGCACCCAAGAGCCAAGTTCCACCCACGGACTCAACGCTAAAAAGCATGAAAGAGCAGGAAACAAATCGAACTCTGCCAGCACATGTCAGTACCCTCGTTGGCAGTGCATGTTCAGAACAAATGATGGAAAGAGATGTGGCTGGAATGATAATATGCGTTGTGTTGATCTTATGCTTTGCACCAAGATCTCTCTCCCTCTGTCTCTGTCTCCATCTTGTTCCAATTGTGTCGCTTCTTGCCGGTACTTGTCTAAAACAGTTGGAGCTGGCAATTGCACACTTACAATAATACAGTAATACATGCTCAAATTTCAGTGGTATGGAAGAGTACTGTGATTACTGTGGCACTATTCCCAAATGTTCATGCCCACCTCGCCAATCACTAGAATTATCCCACAGGAAAGCCGATGCCTGCTTGTCAAAGCAGAAGCTCTATTGCTGCTCAGTATGGTCCAGGTCGGCCTGTCCGAGGTTGTAACATTGCCACAGATTGTGGCATGTTGCGACTGGCTGCGACTAGCAGCTCTAGCAGATGTGTTGGTATCGCCACTTCCAATTGGGTTCATTCTGTTGGTCCCGCCTTTGCAACCACCTTTGCCGCAGCCCATGCAGCCAGGATCGCCCATGGGACCACCCATTGGACCGCCCATAGGGCCACCCATGGGACCACCCATAGAACCCATTTGGCCCCCCATTCCATTCATTGGGCCACCCATGGGTCCGCCAATTGGGCTCCCCATGCTCATTGTGCCCATGCCCATCCCACTGCCAGCACCATCATTCTCTGGAGCAGGTTCAAGATCCTTTGCTTGCAACTTCCCGTTCCGCAGCACGGCCATGAAAGCTACATAATCACCTTCTTTGAACTCACCTTTGTGTTTCTGATGAAGGAACACCTTGGCCAAGCGCATCGTGACTCGAAGTGTGTGTTCTTCGACAACTGCAACGAAGATGGCAAAACGAAGCCTACGTATCTACATAGTAATATTTGTCTGTTTAATGTCTGTATATGTCTGTTTATCAACTGGGTATGAAAACACGTGTGGAATCATAAATATATCAGACTGCACTTGACAACGGACAGATTCGAGACCCGAGATTCAAGATCCGAGCTTCGAGATCCGAGCTTCGACAACCAAGATTCGAATTCCGACATTCCGGATTTGAGATCTGTGTGATTTTGTGAATATGTGTGATCCGAAATTCGAGGTCCAAGATTCGAGGTCCGATTGGATATTCGAGATTCGGAATCCGACATTCGAGATTCGAGTTTTGAGGTCTGTGATCCGAAATTCGGTATCCGAGATCCGCGGATAGTGAAAATATGTGAAAATATAGCATGATAGTTAGTATGTGTTGCTTGAAGAATATCCGGAAGGAGGTGCACACCCAACATTCTTTTTCCTTTCCAATTCCATTTCCTTCTTCTTCATTCTTCTTCTACTTCCAGTCCACTGCATTCCACTGCGTTCCCACTGCTTTAGTCTATTCCATTGTGTTTTATTCGACTAGTTTCAACTCTTCTTCTTTCCACTTCACGCTTCTTTTCCATCACTTCAGTTCAGTCCACTACAGTTCAGTCACCTCATTCCATTTCATGTCATACAATCCTACTTACTGACTAGTACCGCACAATACCGCACAAGGTGGTGGTTGAAGTTTCAAAGATAGGAAACCTATAGGAAGAGTTGGTTTGTTGAATCGCACGGACAGCAGAGCAAGCTGTTGACGGAGCGACAGATGGTTGGAGTGCCGGCCGCTGGAGAGCGCGCATTGCTCACTGGATGCACAACTGCTGGACCTACGGACCGACGGACTGGACTTTCTCTCCATTCGATCTTGTAGATCCGATCGATCTATCTATCTATCTATCTATCTATCTCTCTAAATGTCTATCTATCTGTCTATAGATCCATCTGTTTATCTATCTGTCTATCTCCTTGTCGATCTATTTATCTATTTATAATTATTCTATTTATTTATCTGTTTGTCATTTATCTATCTGTCTAAAGCGATGAATGTTATAGCCCTAGGATGCCCTAGGTGTCGTGAATGGTCCCCGAAATTCAAAATCCGAGATCGATCCGAGATTCGAGATGGGAGCTCCGAAATTCGAGATTCGAGCTCCAAGATTCGAGATTTTCCCGCGGGCCCTGTGACCATTATCAGGTTCGATCTCAAATATGTTTATTTACACACACGCACACACACACATATATATATATATACACGCAATTATACGTATTTTATTTCCACAATTTTATACATGTGTTCTAAGGATGACTGCATATGACTGCAGGAAACCTTCCCAAGGCGGCTGAGGCGCATCACCCTGGAAGCCCTGCGTGGCGAGCGCATCGCACACGATAAAGCCAAAACCTTTCTCCTTCCAAACTACAGCAGCTACGGGGGTCACATGACGTCACATGATGCTCGTGAAATCGTGTGAAGCTCAGTCGAGAAAGCCAATTGAGCAAATGTCATGCATGAGTACAAGATGAATTCGTGCAACACGTTCAATTCAAGCTGGTGTCCTGGTTAAAGTTCTTGATCTTCCCGGCAAAGACTCCAAGTTCCTGTCCAACAGGTGCAAGCAGACAATGTGAACGTATGTACACGTGGCCTACGTGGCCTACGTGGCCTAAGATTTCCGAAAATGTCATGGCAAGGCCATCGGCTGAAGGTCACCTGCTCCTCGGCACCAGCCGCGCCAGATTGCCGGCCCACTTGGCCTGTGGCATCCTCAGTGTATGTTCTCTCACATTCTCTCACTGGATATGTTCGAGGATGTTCGAGGAATGTCGAGGGCTGCTAGATTTTGTGGCAGCTATTAGCGGTTATTAGCTGTCAAACTGCAGCCCGAGTTCAACTCTGTTTGTAACCGGCTCATATTTCAAAATGACATGGCATGAGAGAGCGTTCATCATCCTGTCACTGAGTTGAAGTTTCGAAGCCGAGTTTCTCGGAGGTCCCTGCCTCAGGTACCAAGGGGGAAGGAGATACTTGGTGTTCTATGAATTGAGGATGAATTCAGGCATGTTTCAGCATTCAAAGCCACTCAATACCACTCAATGTAGGCATAAGTTTGCTTCAGCCCTTGCAACAACTTGGTGAAGATGTGGCAAGGTAAGGGTCTATAAAAGTACGCATTAAGATCACACAATTGCGCCCATACTGTGCCGCTCCATGTCCGGTGCCTTGCAGTCTGCCGTTGTGCAGGAAGGCCTGAAACTTGACCTCTTGTCCAACTTTGAAGTCTCCAATGTTCCTGGCGAAGGAAATCCGTTTGCCGATGTAAACATATGGCGTCCCATGGCGTCCCATATGTAAACCATTGTAAACCATTGTAAACCTGTAACCTCCTTTGAACCCGTAGATCTGGCACCACTTGGCCTGCTATTCAGGTAGACATCGCCATGCTGACCTTTGAGCGCATCGCAGGCTATGAAGCCAAAGCCTGCGACAACATGGCACAACTGGCACTATAGACTTTACAGACTTCACACATGTGAGAAGGCTCTGCAAACATGCAGCAGTGACAGCACTGCATTTTGGCGTTTTTTCTCTTGAAGGAAAGTGGTTCTGGGGATAGGTCTGACCCAGCCTTTGTCTGGGTTGTAGCTCTTGACCACGCCAAAGAACTCTCCCAGACTCTCTTCGTTGTGTTTTCCACCTCCCTTCATGCCATGTCCAGATGGCGGCCCTGGCCCTGGCATCATTCCCATGGGTCGCCCCATCCTTGGATCCCACGAAAAGGCACTGCACAGCATCACGGACAACAGAAAACTGGACTGACTGACAAATGACAAAGAGTAAACAGCTGCTGCCACGGCTCATTCCCATGTCAGGGCCTCCCACATTGCCATCACAGCCACAGCCGCTACATCCGCAACCGCAGCCTCCACAGCCTCCACAGCCTCCACAGCCTCCACAGCCTCCACAGCTTCCACAGCCTCCGCAGCCTCCACAGCCACAGCCACAGCCGCAGCCAGCGCAATTGCATCCGCAGCCGCTGCAATTGCCGCCGCAGCCGCTGCAATTGCCGCCGCAGCCACCGCAGCCACCGCAGCCGCAGCCACATCCACCACAACTGCCACAGCAGCCGCCGCAGCCACTCCCGCACCCACCTCCATACCCACAGCCACACCCACAACCACAACCGCCCATACCACAACCTCCCATCCCACAAGACATGGGATCTCCCATGCTGGGCATGCCACAACCACCCCCACATCCTCCCATGCTTGCGACGCCATTCAAGCCCGTTTTGTTGTCTATCAGGTCGAACGCCTGTGGCTTGTTCTCTTCGTTCAAGGTCACAGCAAAGTTTACCTCCTGACCTGGGCGAAGAGTTGAAATGTCAGCAAAAAGTTTACCTCCTGCAGGCACCGGACTAGACCTGTGATACTGTGATCATTTAAGGCGCATCAAAATGCATCAAAGACTCAGCACAAGGCCATCTACAAAACCAGCTACTTGCTGTGGCCTGACCTGGACCTCGCAGTCAAAAACCTGGGCTGCCGAGGCCAGGCGCTTGTGAAACTGCAGAGTCGCATTAAGTCGCGATGTGCTACTGCCAAGCTCCATTGACTTCATTCCATCGCTACGTGCAAATCCAGTCTTTATATGTCTTAATATGTCTTAATAAAATTTAATAAACCAATACTATCCAATACTTACATACTGGATACATCTGGATACTGAGACAAATTGTCAATACTATGAATACTATGGCATCCCTCAACCGCATTCAACCGCGACATCGGCGCATCACAGTCAAGTTGCAGCGCTCAGATCAGGGCAGCTGATGAAACTGACCCCCATGGCCTTGGAGGACTCAAGAATCACAATGCCATGCCATGCAAATATCATGACAACATGAAAAACCAACATTGTAACATATACCAACATACACCAACTAATACCAACTATATCCAACAATGTCATAGAAATATGACAGGACTACACTAAGGCCACTATATGCACCTAGGGCAAGGACAGAGCCGTACCATCGCAACACTCACAGCCCCTATCTTCAAGTCAGAGCCGCTCTTCACAGCACACTTGCGACATATTCAGCTGACTCAGCCGCTGACAGGGTTCAGCTTAACTGTTCCTATGCAGCGCTTCTCTGTGAAGCTCTTGCTAGGTGCGAAGGTCAGGTCTGGAACACAAACCTCAGGCATCTCGGCCCAAATTCAGTGGCCTATGCACAAGATTGTATATATAATTATAGGTGTTGTGAACAGCTGCAGAGCAAATCTAGCATCTAGATATATCCAAATGCATCTAGCTAGCCTCATCTAGCCATATCTAGCCGAATCAAGCCCCTTGTGATCCCTTGTTGGCGTTTCTTGCAAATCTTGGGCAAAGCGTCGCTAACCAGACCTGGGGCCAGCGTGGGCTTGCTTTGCACCAGTTGTATGAGAACACTTTGCAGGATGGTGTCCTGGGCACAGCCGAGAATCGAGGCCGGGTTTGACAGCAGAATTCCCAAACAGTGCCAAGGCTGCTAGGTTTAAGGGAACATCTTTTTGCTCGCGGATGCGTGCGAGTACAGTATGTGTATAAGAATCTATACGTATATATACACATAAATACGTGTGTGTGTGTGTGTGTCTCTGTATGTGTGATATCATATCCATCCATCTCTTCCATTACACAACTCATACCGCATAGCTTTATAATAACACATATACACAAAATTAACACATACACACACGCATATATATATATATGTGTGTGTGTGTCATATGTATGTACATATATCATATATCCATTTTTCAGGGTGCTCCTGAGGTCAGTTCATACCAAACCTATCAGTCCAATGCAAGTAGCAGGCAGCTACCGCACAGGAATCACGAATCTAACAGCAGTAAGAGCAAAGGAAACTCGCAGCACAGAACAAATGTTAAAGGATCAAAAAAAGAGAGGACAAATATACAATGGAAACCAGCTTTCAACAAACAAGCTGATCGATTCCCGAAGAAACGCGATGCCATGCCTACATACACCAAGAAACATCTAGGTTACTCAGCGTTGTGAGGATAACCTGTGGGTCCATCGCTCTACCTGGCGCCTGTTGGGCGCAGCCTTTTGGCTAAAAATGCTGCAGATTATAACTTGATGCAAAGCATCCAATGTCACAATATATCACATCAACATACGACGTAGCACTGAGTTTTGACACCAAATTGTGTAACGATGTGTAAAGGATTCTAAAGGATTCTAAAGGTACATACAGCAGTCACACGGGCCAGAATGGCATCCAATCTGGAATCTCCACAGGCTCCAGGATGCCATGATTGTAGCGATGTTCGCCTGCACAAGTTGGCCATGTTGGCCCCACAAAAATTACACCCGGATGCGGTCTGAGATGGTCTGAGTATGTCTGAGTCTTTCGCATTGACATCCGCTTGCAACCATCCAAGCAGCCTTCTCCCTGGCCTGAGCACACCATAGCACACCGGCAAAGCCATAGCTTCGCAGAGTACAGTATGTTTGACTTTGTTTGACTTTGTTTGCACATCGTTGCATGAACTATCATGAACTCATTGAATTTCAAAATGCTATGGATGGCACCTCTGCACAAGTTCCGTCAATGTCCTGTACTTTAAAGGCTTATGGTTTCAACAAGGAAGTCAAGCGCTTTGGCACACTTCAGCCACAGTCCTTCCACAGTGCACGATCCTGAGGCAACGAGCTTGAGTAAACAAGGATGCAAAGCCCCAAGGCAAATATGTACAACAAAACTCTAGACATCGAACGAGATGTACACATGATTCTGCATCGCAACACTTGGATTGCCAGTACCAGCCAAGATGCCATGAGAATCTGAAAGTCCTCTGCCAACACAGCTGGATTGGACCTTCAAAGCTGTTCACAGCTTTGCTAAGCTGGACGGCCCATGTAAATGGCACTGGCCTTTGAATTGACATCCAACTGCAAAGATGCTCGTCTGCCACAACCTCCAGGGATAGCGAACGCTATGTACTGCCAGGCTTGCAAGGGATCTCAGTTTAGTTGGCTTAGCTGCATACCTCATTGGCCATTCTATGTCTGCACCAGTCTGCAGCTCTGTCTCACTCAGTAGTATCAATAGATATCAACAGTGTAGATAAATATGTATATATATAGTTATATATATATACTTTTTTAAATTTATTCACTTGTTTATTTATTACTTACAGAACTATGCACCCATGTCTGGCAGACTGTTTCGTGGCAAGATTTTGACTAATTGCGTAACCTTGCAATGGTGCCACATGGTGCCACAATACTTATGCCTCCCCGACCTATCCTGACCTTGGCCCATTGGCCGATTGGCCCATTGGCAGCCTGCCACGGTTTCAAAGATTTTCACCGTTTCACCCTGTGCCTCTTCCCAGTCTGTGGACTTGAGCAAGCGCGGAATACCTTTAGCCTGCAGGGTGCAACGCCCGGCAACTCTTTACAGCATGAGTTGATCAGAAACAAAGTGACAAAACATGCCAAAACAATCCAAAACATATAAAACATCAATAATCTCCATGACTGCCCTTGGCGTTATCAAACAAACCGCCGGAAAATGCTTCAAGGGCAATTGTGCTCTTTTTGGACGATGCTGAGTGCGCTCAGAGTTGGCCACCTTCATCCTGTGGGGCGCCCCGGCCCGACAAATACAGGAATTGATCAAGATGATCAAGAGTCGTCCTTGTTCAAAATGGTGGATACGGTCCAGGTCTCAGGTAGACGGTCCAGCGGAGATGGAAAGAAAATGTGCCAATCACTGAGGATCTTCGATCAAATCACGGATGTCAACTCCACAGTGCAGGATGAAGCCACCCTTGTCGATGGTCTTCTCACCTTCATGGTGGACGACTTGCTGATCCCAGAATTCGGTCTGTGAACGGTTAATTTTCAACATCACCTCGTTGCAAAGTCAAACTGATGCCATGTATTCGAACAAGCTACCCTCCGTTGCTAGATCATGGCATCACCTGAATTTTCGGCCTTCTTTTCTGCCTCCTGATCAATTCAAATTAACTAAATCTCGTAGCAAAGGAATCCCCTCGACAGGAACGCCTCAGAATTCACAATCGTTAGAAACTCATAGAAACTCAAAATGTGGAACGCCCAAGGGTCGGTGTTCATGACTGCCTGGAGCTCTTTCTGCTTCCCGTCAAATTCGGGCTTTCCAGCCTGAGCCGTAGGTATTGGAAGTCACAAGGGCCAGCCAGGTTAGCTCTGGGTATCCTTGAGTCACTTGAGACAAAGAAAAACACAGAAATACACTTACACAGTAACATTGTCCGGCATTGTCTGGCTCTTACCTCGCCTTGAGGCCATCGTTCTCCAGCCACTTGTAGGCATCTGCAAGCTTGCCTTCGAGCCGCTCACGATCTTCACTCTGCAGCTTCGTGTCATTCAAGTCCTCACCGCCATGAACATTGGGATCATTGGGATCATTGGGCATGTTACGGCATGTTTATGAAACTGTGGAATACCTTGGACACAATGAACAAGCCCCGCGCCATCCTGGTGTCTCAAGCTACAAGTATCTTTGCAAAATTGACTGGTTAATTCTCTCAAACCTTGCACTATGCCAACTATTCCCATCAAACCAGTGTGAGATGTTCCTGGATGCCCTTCTCAAATCTTTGCATGTACACCTTGAGCTCCTCTTTGGCGAGCATATCACCTTTGCTGATTTCGTCTTCGCCTTTGTATTTCTCGGCTTCTTGCAGCATCTTCTGAATATCGTTTTGAGTCAAACGGCCCTTCTCGTTGGCAATCTGAATCTCACTTCTCTTTTGAGATTTGGCGTCTTCAGCTCGAACTTGCAGAATGCCATTGGTGTCGATTGTAAAGGTGACTTGAATTTTCGGGACTCCTCGAAGGGACTTGGGGATGTCTTTCAAGGTAAATTTGCCCAAGAAGTTGTTGTCCTTGACCATGGCACGCTCGCCTTCATAGACTGAGATGTCCACATGATCCTGATAGTCCTCAAAAGTGGTGAAATCTTGGCTCTTACTGGTCGGCACTGTGGAGTTTCGCTCAATCAGGACTTGCATCATGCCACCAGCTGTCTCGATCCCAAGCGACAATGGAGCAACATCCTGCGTTCGTATCGAACTTATATCAACTTATTTATTCCATGGAAATGTATGGAAATGTGAGAACAAGTCACAGCATCCCACTCCCAGTCGAACAAATGTTGACATTAAAAAAAAAAAACACGTCGTATCACCTCATGTTGCTTGCTGCATCACTTTCTATCAATGGCTGTGCAAGCATCTAGTGAACAAGACAGACCGAAACCTGGGACCTACTCACTCTCCCTGCATGCAATGGGAACCATGGGATTTCATGGGCTCAATGAATCAAATATGGTGATAAGAATGGATAAGAACGGATAAGAATGGAAAAGAATGCCAGGATTTGTCTTCCAGGCTTGAGCCCAGTCTCCAGCAGCAACATGTTCTGCACATCCTCACTTCCTTGGCCGGAAACGATGGCCGCTTGCACAGCTGCTCCATATGCTACAGCTTCATCTGGATTGATCGATTTGCACAGCTCCTTTCCATTGAAGAAGGCTTTGATGAGTTCTTGGACCTTTGGAATTCGAGTTGAACCTCCTACCATCACAATGTCAGTGATCGCCTTCTGCGGCAAATTGCTGTCCTTCAGGCATTGCTCAACTGGTTCCATGGCTTTCTTGAAATAGTCAATGCAAAGCTCTTCAAATTTGGCCCTTGACAAACGAATGCTGAAGTCATTTCCTTCATGTAAGGAATCCACTTCAATGGTAACAGAAGTTTGTGTCGATAGCAATCGCTTGGCTCGTTCGCACTGAGTTCTCAAGCGTCGCAAAGCCCGCTGGTTCCGGGTTGGGTCTGACTGGTGCTTCCTGCGAAAGTCCGCGATGCAATGGCTGAGGATCCGATTGTCGAAATCTTCACCTCCCAGGTGCGGATCGCCTGCAGTGGCTTTCACCTCAAAGACTGAATCTTGAATCGCCAGAACCGAGACATCAAAAGTTCCACCTCCCATGTCAAACACCAAAATGTGTGTCTCCTTCTCTGCAACACCTGACTTGTCAGACTTGTCAAGGCCATAAGCAATGGCTGCAGCAGTTGGTTCATTCACAATCCGCAGAACTCGAAGACCGGCAATCTCTCCAGCATCTTTTGTTGCTTGCCGCTGGGCATCGTTGAAGTAAGCGGGCACCGTGATCACAGCTTCCCGCACTCGATGGCCAAGATAAGCTTCACCGGTCTGTTTCATTTTCGTAAGGATCATAGAGGAGATCTCCTCTGGATGAAACCGTTTCTCCACCCCCTGGTAGAAGACTTCAATGAGAGGTTTATCATCTTTGCTGCCGTCCGAAACCACCTTGAACGGCCAGAGCTTCAAGTCCGCCTGAACGATGGGGTCATCAAAGCGTCGCCCTATGAGCCTCTTAGCATCGAAGACTGTGTTGGTTGGATTGCTTGCTACCTGATTTTTCGCTGCATCCCCGAGCAGTCTCTCCTGCTCAGTCCAAGCAACATACGATGGGGTTGTTCGATTGCCTTGGTCGTTGGCGATAATTTGAACTTCTCCATCTTTGTAGACTCCAACGCAGCTGTAGGTAGTTCCAAGGTCTATTCCAACAGCATAGCTCTTCTCCTCGGGGCTGGGGGACATCACAGCATCAAAATTGAAAGATCATACTGGCTACGCTGATTTGAGCCACCAGTTGGTGAAGACCAGCTGCTGATCAACTGATAAGCTGATAAACTGCCTCCTGAGTATGACTTGCGAGGCTGTATAATAGTATATTATATATGGATATATACAGATGTGGACATGATAAATCATGTGCCATATATCATATATCGTATATACATACATATATATATATATATATATATATATATATCCCCCTTGCAATTCAGTGTGAAGGTCGCACCCCCTGATTCTGTAAGTACAAAGCTGGGGCCTGACCCTCAGACAGGGATACCCATCATTACAAAATCAACGGTACCAGACCTTTCCAAGCATGGTTATCATTACAAAATCAAGACTGAACATCTATTTTTACAGAGCAGTTAACCCCCTAATTCAAGGCAAAAATTTTAAAATCATACCAAAATCATAAAATTTGGTACCAAAAAAACACCCTTTGATTTTGTAATGGGCTTGATTTTATAAGGATTCAGGTCTGGCCCCTTGATTTTGTAACATGATCTTTCCCCCTATACCCCCAGGGCTTGATTTCATAATGTGCCATGATTTTATAGGGTTTGAGTAATTTTGTCAAAACGGCGAGTATCAAAACCCATGTTGTGGATATGGAACATTTATTCAAAATATTTCAAAATTACTCAAATATAATACAACATAAAATAACCTTATAAAATCAAACCTTACCATGGAAACAAATTAGAAACATATGGATACTTACAAAATCAACCCCAAAGTTGTGTAAAATTGGCTCAAAAATCTCTCCAATTTTTG
>Ga0126342_10005702_pt1:0-20000 | contig 21848 bp, 19 predicted proteins | sample Cyp1metagenome_FD_92528 | JGI IMG/M metagenome (GOLD analysis project Ga0126342, IMG submission 92528) | Coral microbial communities from Lord Howe Island, Old Settlement Bay, Australia - Cyphastrea 1 metagenome | ecosystem: Host-associated > Invertebrates > Cnidaria > Coral ... | reverse complement strand
AATCATCAATTTGAAATAATGTCCATTCATTTCGAGGTCTCCGCAACTTGTCCATCCAGTTCCCAACACCCCAGATACAAAAAAGAGATCTTGGCGAAATAAAGATCACGAGGTAAAATAATGCAAAACCATGGTGGTATTATAATGTAATTATATATATATCATGTAACCATTTACAATATAATGCAGATACAAGAACGAGATCTTGGCTAATAAAGATCCTTGGTCTTGTGATGTTTTTCCGGCTATAATTAACCTAAACGGGAGCAATGGGAGCCATCCTGTTAGGGGGTTTCTACCCACACCAACATGCCACCCTTGATCGCGCACCCGAGCTCCAGCTCGCTTTCGGAATGCGTGGCCACCTTGAGCAAAGATCAGCACCAGGGCGGCACACCTGGACGGAGGTAGAAAATGATGGGCCCCTGATAGGTACACTTGAGAAATGGTCATGTTGAAAAAACGTGAGCAGGCATATATATGTAAGCATGAATCGTATACGTATATATATATATATATATTATGTATATTATAACAATAAATTAAACAACATATATAAATACCAACCAATTATAATCAACCAAATATATTTACATGTTTTATCATGGTTTCATTTGTTTCAATTTTTGGAGCCCAAAAAGGAGCGAACTATTTTAACTCGTCGTTCAACTCCCGCATCGTTTATCATGTTTTTCACATGTGGGCGTCACCCCCCCCAGCCGGAAGATGCTTCCCTCGCCTCTTCGCAAACTTCATTGACATCTATCAGACCTGGCGGCCAAGACCATGGGATCCAAACAGGCCAACTTTCATGCCATACCTGCGATGCCAATACGAAACTGATGTCCCAAGTGTGATCGGAATAGTTCCACACCGAACAACTTCACATTCAGAAAAACTGGGGTTCAAGTTTAACTTAGTATATAACTCCTCCACAAAGCCGTCGCTCAAACAAGTCCAAGTCTCTAGGTAGTTTCTTGGGGGAAGCTGCATTCAACCGCTCGAGATGAACGGCTGCAAGGGCGGATGCTGGCGGTGGCGGACCAAACCCTGGGGAAAGTCTCACAGGGAAGACGTTTCTTGTCCAAATGTTGCGGCTTTTTTATATGTTCATGCCTATTCCTCCCTCATGTCTAGAGATGTGACATTGTAACATTGTTGGAGTCCCCAATGTTTTGGACATCTTCATATCGGCCTTCGTGGCAGGTTTTCCAACGACAGCAATTTGAAGCAAAAACCTTGGCATCGTGCCTCAAATGGACTACTTGGGTGACGCTGGAAGCTGAATTGCTGGGAAGCGGGTCAAAATAGGTAAATCATCAAAATATACCAAAAACCCATCTATGATACCATAGACATGTTAAAGGACCAGAGGGTATATCCCAGTCACTACAAAAATACCACGAGCCATGCCAAGCGACCCTCAACTCGTCCAAAACACGCTCCAGCACCTGAGGATTGTGGACCCGCCGGATCTATCAGCATCATTTTGCTGCCACATATGGAGCTTTCTTGAAATGGGGATCCCCAAAACCATGGGTTTCACTACTATATAGATATAGTATAGATATAGCAATTTTAAATGATTTGGGGTACCCCCCCACTTCAGGAAACCTCCATATCCATGTCTACTCATGTATACCTATCCATCTATCTCTACATCTATCCTTCAATACTTCCATCTATCGCTCTATCTACTATGCAAACACATGCATGCAACATATACATATAAATATTCCATACCTCTCATTGGCACAGAACAATCACATCAATGTAAACAAACTGCTACCAAACTTAGGAAAACAAAACAGAACACATACCTTAGATATCCTTAGATATACATTTACTTCATATAGCATGGTTGTAGATACATCTAAGTATTTGTATGCACATAGATAGAGAAACAGTCATATCTTTTGTGGAAAACATGTGCGCTCAATCAGCTGTCGGGCCTGTGGTCGAAGCTTGCAGGCGCAACCTTGCTTGTCACATGTTGAAAAGGCGGTGGCGGGCACTCCATGTGTATCTAAAAACATCAGGGGACACATGGAATATGCATGTGCATATATATATATATACATACACTATTAGTGATTATATACTGTATAAACATAGTAATAACAATAAATCTGCATAACAAAATATATAATGTACATGTATTGTATATATAAATATATACATATGTATATATATATATATATTAATACATAAATAATGTATATGTGTATGTCATGTTGATTGTATATAATTATGGCCTTGTCGTTGAGACATAATCATACATATGCGGGACCCTGGGTGTCTCCAAGTGTCTGGACAAAAAACCTGTCCCAAACACACGGCTGCCTGCTGTACCCACGTGTCACATGTCTTCACTATGACTATAATGTTGGTAAGGCAATAGTAAACCATCCCGAAATTTACCATAAATGTGTGGTATAAACCAAAGTATGGCTGGTTTAGCATTGCTTTACCAACATTAGTTCGTTTCTACACCCTTCCATGCCCTTCCTACCTTTTTCTCATGGTCGCAAACGCGTCTAAACTGTGGCCCCTCTTTGGGGGAGGAGAAATTCTGCGTCTCGCTGTCTAAACTGTGGCCCCTTCCGCTGCCTTTGCTTTGGGCATTTCACCTGTGAGGTACACCACCTGAGGCGACAGATGACGTGTGCCGTTGAAGACTTGGGACCGTCACAAAAAGGAACAACTTACAAGTTTTCCATGGTTTTCCCATATCTGTTGAGTTCACCTGCTTCTCCGCTTCTAGCCTTCTCTGAGGAACAGTAACAATTTTACTAATTATCCATCTTTAGCTTTGCAATTCAAGAAACGCGAATGGAGGCATGGAAACCCAATGGTACTCCAGAAACATCGGCCTTTCTATGTTTTTTGTGACATATCAGTTACTCAAAAGAAATAACCGCAATCTGCTAGAAAATCCGAATAAAATTTGGATTCAGAGATTAGATCAAATCAATCCAACCGAATGATACCTACAGTATTCCTACAGTAGTATCAAGAATCAAGAGGTTCAAACATGTTTCCATATGTCGTTGGCATTTGCATGGCTAACCTTAGATAAACTGCGAAGTATATATATAGCTGGGAAATGATTTCCCAAAGCACAGCTGGTTCACAAAAATGATAGCTCACAATTTGCTGATCTATGGACCTACACATGTTACACAAGTAAGGTTGAGCTGGCTTACATGGTCTCAAAGTCTCAAAGCCAAGCATCGTAGTGATTCATTTGCCGGATGTCAGGGTCCTGCCAACGCATCTCAAGCTTCAATTGACAGAATATATATGTATAGGTGATATAAAACAATATATATATACATAAACTATGTAACCACACACACATATATAATATATATATATAGATTGATCATAGTGAAATAGCAATGTAGCACCAGCAACTGCCTGATATTTCAGGGGTGTACCCATAAGCATTGCGATTTGACCAGCGGACACCTGATACGAGTGCAGATTGATTCGGAGGGTCCCACCGAAACAATGAGACACATCATAACTCCATGGTTTTGGGGTGCCAAGGAATTGTGTTGGAAATTGACCGCAAGTCCCCCCCAAAAAAATATATTTTCATCTTGATATCATCTCTGGTTGAATCTCGATGTGTGTAGGCTAGAACCACATCTTGAATATCTGTTTTGGTAGACTCCCCACTGCTTAAATATCTTCAATGACTTGAAATCCTCCTTGACTCATGGCATCCTGATCCTGATTTTCCAGTCAAACTCATCCAGTTTTTTCCCAGTTGTCCCCATTTTTTTGGTGTTTACCCTCTGCTAAACTAACATAACTATGGAAAATCACCATTTTTCATGGGAAAACTCACTATAAATGGCCATGTTCAATAGCTACTCTCTGGTAAACTAACATAGCTGTTTAACATGGCCATAGAAATAGTTGATTTACTTGTTAAAAATGGTGATTTTCCATAGTTATGTAACAAATTACCAGAGGGTAAACTCCCCATGTTTTCCGGTGGTTAAACCCATCAACTGGCGCCTCCGTGAGCCGCGGTGCCGTCAGCGCCGCTTGCACCTGGCTGACGCCGTGGGTCGTGGGCTCAAAGCCATACCTGCAACGAGGCAAGGGCAAGGCCAATGAAATCTACCTTATCTGATCTTATCTATCTATTTTTAATTATTTTTTACCTAATCTTAGCTATTCTGAGCTATTCTTAGCTCTTCTGATCTGTCCATTCTCATCTGTATATTCTTATCCATCTCTCTCTCTCTCTCTCTCGCCTCTCCGGGAGTTCAGTCACAGACTGAAGGCGAGCCAATCGCCCAGCCCCCCAGAAACAGTGTGTCTTATCTATCTATTTGTTATTATCTATTATTATGTTCTATTCTTATCTATTGATTGTTATTCATTCCTGAGTATTCTTATCTATTCCTATCTGTTCCTATTTCATCCAATCTAATCTATCTATTCTATCTAATCAGTTTGCTTCAATCAATTTATTAATCAATGAATCGCAATCAATCAATCGATGAATGAACGAATGAATGAATGAAACAATCAATCAATCAATCAATCAATCAATGAATCAATCAATGAATCAATGAATCAATATTTCTATCAATCTATCTATCTATAGATCTATCTATCCAATTTACTCTACTCTAATCTTAGCAAATCTATGCATTCTCATCTGTTGTAACTCTCTCTCTCTCTCTCGAATCTATCTATTCTTATCTATCTATTCTTGGCTAGTTAGTCTTAGATAGATCTATCTTCTTTTTATCTATCATGTTTACACATTTTTATTAAATGTGATTGTCCGAATTGATATGTTTTTTGTTTTCATATTTATAGTTGTTTATATTTGTATTGCCTCATTTGTTTGCATTTGTTTTATCGTTTTATCAATTGTTTATGTGCAAAATGTATGATTATATATTATTACAGTACCTATGCACAACCGGCTCGGGGCATGCTATCTTCTAAGAGTGATGATCCTGGAAGTTTCTAACTGGAGGTGGGTGATAAGTCATAAGAACAAGCAGACCCAAGGTGGCATGACTTGCAGCTGAGTGACTTTGGAATGATCTCAGCCTGACACATGGAAACTGCAGGAAAAATACGCCTGGAATTGGAGAGAAATGAGGCTCCTAAATGTATTCTGCAATTTCTTGGGGCTTGGCATGGTTGTAGGAAGACAACTGTGCGCGCAAGTGGCCTAAACTTTAAACCTGGTGAGACAAAAAGCTCCCCCGAGATCCCACATCCTTCTGGAGCAACACCACGCGGTTTCAAGGGAAAGCTGGATTCGGGGCGCACCCCAATCTCAGGGATTTCTTTTAGAAAGGTTTGATACTAGTGTTGACCACATGAATTGCCATAAACGTACTCAAACGGATTTTTAACAAAGCTTTGGAACCCACACTACTGTTGGTAAAGCACTGTCGTAAACCAACCTCATTTTTTACCATAAATGGGCGTCTCTCATGTGAAAATAGTCAATCCATAGTGGTTTATGACATTGCTTTACTAACATTATTTATACTGGTTCGTGCTATACCTACCCCTCTGAAAAATATGAGTTCGTCAGTTGGGATGATGACATTCCCAACTGAATGGAAAGTCATAAAAGCCATGTTCCAAACCACCCACCAGTTATCCTATACCCTTTATAACCCCGAAATCCTCCCACGCCTGGATGGGCATGCACAGCCGCCGCCGTTCCTTCAGCAGTTGCATCTCCTGCCGAAAAAGAAACGGAGAAACCCACATTTTGGCGAAAAAAAAATATGAGAAAAGGGAAGGCACTATTAAAACGTGTTAAAACTGGGATATGATGGTATGATATAACTCTTGGAATGCTGAAACATGGTTCACATTGGGCTTACCAGGGCTGTTGCAGCCATTTACACGTGACATTGGGCTTCTTGGGAGCTATGTAATTAATGACCCGTCCAAAGGTGCTTATTCGTCCATACGAAGCGCATCGCAAGTGCGGAATTTCATGCTGCCCAGGCTCATCGTTGTGGATTAAGAACTGCTGAAAGCACTGAACCTGAGAAGCATCACTGGTTGGTGGCATCAAACGTGCCAAATACATCAAAAACTCTTAGTCAATTTGGATCATACCAAGAAGGTTGGGAGACAAAAAATGTCTGAATCCACCAGACCAGGACTGCCGCTTTCGAATTTTCGACCATACATGGGATGGTCCAAGTGCCCAACTCAAGCATGGACCCCATGCCGAAAATAAGTGTTCGATGCAGATGAAGTGTATGGTGGTCTGTATCCAAACTGTTGGAGTCAGACTCTTCTAGCTTTTTTGGGTATTACGGGTATCATTGAGTAGCCGCTAGCCATGACTTTACAGTATCGAGCCACACCGCTACTGGACGAGACTCCATCCTGTCTTGAAAATTTTGGTCCTGGTGGATGACCATCAAGCAGCTACCGGGCTGGTCAACCTACCACACTCCGAAACAAACGCAATCTGCCAACAGACCAAAAACATGTCACAATATTTCACAATATGTCACAATATTTCACAATATGTCACAATTAATATGTCGCAATTCTTGACGTGAAGTTGAGACTGCCACATGAATGATAACGGATAAGATGGCCATATGAGCGTGTAAACTTAAACCCTGCGCGCACCATGAGCCACCTGCCACCAGCATTGTCAATGAAGCCAATGAGCATACATTGTCGTGGGCGTATTCATTTCGGATATCTCTCTCTCTCTCTCTCACTGTCACACATGTTTTAAAGAAAAAACGCACACACAGCTATATATCATTATATATATATGTACAGATGTACACTCACACACCCACACACACACACATATTATATATATACCAACCAGGTATAAGACGCATAAACCATACAAAACCATACATCAAACTCATGACTCATAAACCATGTTGGTTGGGAAAGTCTTAGTAGCTCCCAGAGGCCCACCATGGCCCACCCCTCAAGTCCTCGTATTTTGAGCAAAACCTCGGACGTTTTCCAGATCGAGGCACCCGTGGAAAACATTATGCTACGCCGCTACGCTAGAAATATTGCTAAAGAATGATAAAGACTTCTATTTCCAGCTTCGCCTTTTAAAAAATGCAACATCATAATCATATATAATCATCATACAACCACGTTCGCTATGCCATACTATGCCACTATGCCATACTATGCCTATCACCCACTGCAGCCAGAGTTGCTCTTTTAACATGCCTCGGTGAGCCGTCAAACAAAGCGTCCGAAAAGAGCTGCGGATCAACTCATCAAGATCTGCAAATCACCTCTGGGCTGATGACAAGCGACAATCATTCATCTTGGCTACAAAAGATATAACATATGATTGTGCTGTTGGGATTTAGGTAATTATATAATTATAGATATTTATTTGTATAATTATAGATATTTATTTGTATAATCATATAGTTATATATAATTATACTATATATATATGTCTATCTATCTCTCTCTCTCTCTCTCTCCATCGCCATATCTAAATTTATGTTTATGTTTATATAAATTATATTATATTATATTATATTATTTGTCATTTGGGCTTGTTCAATCCCCAACAACTTCTATAAAACCAGGCTTCCTTTGGCGTCGTCGATGGACAGCTGTGGTCTTGCCAGCTTTTTGGGCGCGACTGCGGTATCTTCCAGTCTGCCATTGAACCTCAATACCGACAAGCATGGTGATTCAACCAGCAATAAATGGTGGTTTAGTAACCAGCAATAGCTGGCATTAGAAACACCCCCCAATGTTTAACACTGTTTAGCAATTTCTATACATATATATGCATTGATGACATTGATGTGATTTGAAATAATCTGAACGAGGAAAATGGTGATGTAATCCATTGAAACGGTGGTTTAACTGGCAACAGATCGAATTTGCTCCAATTGAAATTTGGGTTGGTTAAACAACTGGGGATGCTTCCCAATGGCGATTTTGAGGAATAATATGATAGACTCTGATAGACAGATAGACCATGGGATTTTGCAGTATGCCCGGTCTTCAGACAACCCGACTGAAAAGAGGCTGTTTCAAATAATTGCTGGATATATTATGTGTATATATCTATATATCTAGAAATGCAATTGCGGCACTTTTATGCCAAAAGGCTATTTTTTCCATGCTACGGCGTAGTTCCAGGAGCGACTTCGCAATCATTTTTTGGGCTACGTAATTTTCATTGGTATGTGTGGACCACATTGGGGAAAGATGTGCACTAAAATTGGTGCGATGTCTTGGAACCTGGGTTCGGTTTTTTCAAAATTGTTTCAGAAAAAAAAATAGTGGGAACATCACCAATATATTTCCCAAATTACGGCGTAATTTCCCAACATTACGGCGTAGTTTCCTGGAACCATGACAGAATTTATTTCCCACTATTTTTGCTGCTCATGGACTTACAGAGTCCATGGAGAAAAGGAGTTTTGTACTGTTCAGGGTATTGGGACCACCTCTTTGACAGTCCACAGCCCTCACAACCATTGACCTTTGGCAACGTCATTGTTGGATGTCCTGCGTCAAAATTTCCGGGCTACGCAAACAAAAAAACGCCGTTTGGGAATCCGGCACTTTTTTTTGTACGCAACGCCTATCTAGGTATACCTATATATATTATATATATAATAGTTATATATATATACATATATAATCACACACACATATATATATATATATAAAAGAGGGACCTGAGTTATGCAAAGTCTATGCAAGCGTCTGTTTTCCCAAGTTTGTGGCCAGTGTTTGCATTTTGGGGACCTCGTGATCCATATGTCAGACCCTTCGAGGCCCATCATCCATCACCAGCGTCCCAGAGACGGAATAAACTCTGAGAGAGCGAGAACACGAGACGGCACCTTCAATTTGTTCTCCTGCGCACTGGGAATGGTCACGCGAAAAAAAAAATCACCCAGCCATCTTTCGCAGATGGCGTGTGAAAAGAACTGCACAGAAAAAATCGCTCAAGCTGGATGATTCAAGTGCGGACGTTGCCCAAGATGTTTTGGGTATGACTGCGGCATTTTGCAATCTTCCGGGTGTCCTTCAGTGCGAGCGGTGAAGCATCTCAACTGATCCCCTGAAGTATTTAGTACTGCCACACCTGTTAGATCCTGTTAGTACAAAATTCGACAATTCCGTTTGGGAAAATCATTGGCCAAGTCATTCTCAAACAACATTGAGTTTTTGGGCTCCATCAAGGCATCCCAGACGAAAAATCTCAAGCTAGCAGCATCCCCCGTTCTCTGGATCCTTCGCCAGGGTCTGGAAAATGTTGGCTGACTTCTTCAGTGTGCGCTCTTGGGTGTCGAAATCCACTCGCACAATGCCGAACCGCTTGGCATAACCAAAGGCCCACTCGAAATTGTCCATGAAGGACCAAACCTGGAGAAATGTCCAGGGGCATGCCATCAATATTCTGCATGTGTGAACCAAACCTGGATTTTAGACATGGAAATTGACTTTTTGGAATATCAGTCCATCAATATACTGCGATCTTAACCCATCAAATCCATCACTATGATCAATATGATCAAAATGCGGATATAAAGCCTGGACACAATTCAAATGGTTCTCACCTGTTCTTTGTGCAAAGTCACCCATGTGGAGGTATCAGGACTTCTGTTTGGGCGGACAATCTTTGAAGCCCATGTGCCTCTCTTCGTGAATCGTGAACATCTATTTTTTATCTATCGATCGATCAATCTATCATCTATTATTATTCGTGTATCTTCCTCATTCCTCCTCTCTATCTGTAAATATCGATACACATAATATCTTATAATATCTTATAATATCTTATAATATCCTATAGTATCTTTTTTTTAAAATAATATTTTTCGTACATATATATATACACATCTATCTGTCTATTGTGGCAACTACTGGACTGCCATATTAATGTGGCTTCCATAATCTTCCCATCCTCAAGCAATCTCAGTCTATCTGAATTCAAGTGGCAAGGTAGCCCTTCACCTCAACACCTTTGGAGATTGCTTTGTGCATCTGAGAGAGGTATCCTTGCAAATATTCCATCCGAGCACCATCCTGGCGATGAATCGATGAAGCATCGCTGCGCAGGACACGTGGCGTTACTACGTGCTCCACCCGAGGGCCTTGGAGATCTTCCATCTGGATGACTGTGGATGTTTGAATGCTTCTGAATATTGCTTTGCGGCTTTGCCACACTTTTCCATATGGACAATCCGTGATGATCCCCCTTGTAGGTCAAATTAAGAGTTGCTGATTTGTCCGTTCTCCCAACCGCGGTCATTCACGGCTTCTTCTTCCGTTGTCTCTCGCACTGCGCACCCATTTTCAGTCACCTCGGGCCGCAGGGCCGCAGGGCCTTCCCCGAGGTGCGAAGCGATTCAGCGATCACGGTTGTTCAATATTGCTTTGAAGACATGCATAAATTGGCATAAACTGCGGAACATGCAAAAAATGCCACATGGAACCACTTCCATACCACTTTTGACTTCAACGCTGAGGTGAGGTGGTTCCAAGACACCAGAATGCCACCCTTGGGCGAATACTCTTTCTGGATCCAGCTGAGCAGTTTTTCAAAGCCCCAGGGCACAATGTCCCAGCCCATGTCTGTCCGAAGCCTCGGCTACGTGCATAACACTCACATATATGCACGTGTATACACACACATATATATATATATATTATATAATTAATATATATATATATTATACATGGTCAAACATGCCATGCGCACACGCACATGTGCATATATATATAATCAATCAATCAATCAATCAATCAAATCAAATCAAATCAATCAATCAAACAAATCAATCAATCAATAAATCGAATCAAATCAAATGAAATCAAATCAAATCAAATCAATTCAAATCAAATCAATCAAATCAATCAATCAATCTATCTATCTACCTATCTATCTATCTATCTAATCTAATCTAATCTAATCTAATCTAATCTATCTATCTATCTATCTATCTATCTATATATCGATCCATTCACCTATCTATCACTGTATGCCGTATGCTCAGTCTCTCTCTCTCTCTTATATATATATACATATACGTATATACACCGTACCTATGTGTATGCGTACAATGCGCAAATATATTCAGCCCTGTGTACATATGTGGCCCAATAATGCCCAATAATCAAATATGCTGACAAAGGGCAATACCAAGAGAAAAAGAATCTACATGAGACAGCGCCTCAATCATTATTGGAACATGGAATGACTTCAAGCACTCGGGTCATGTCGACACCATCCTGCAGCCATATCTTCAGCAATTCTCTCCCAAAAACAACACGAAATGTTCCCAAACAATGAAAACTGTACTGCATTACCCATAGGATCCATGTATGCTATATATGTTAACATTTACCATCAATATACCCCAAATGTTAGCATATATACCAGACATGGATCCTGTGGGTTATACAAAATTATGGGGTCTACTATGTTTCTACTATGGGTGTCTTGACACAGGACACATCAGGAAACCATTCCTTGGCCGAGATGCCATCGAGGATCCGAGCAGTTCTTCACCTCCTTGGGAGACGAGTGGCTTGGGCCCATACCCACCATGGAATACTGCTGCCCTTGCCTCCACTATTTGGAAGAATCCCAACAGTCTTCATTTTACTTTGGTCTAGCAAAAGCAAGAGTCCACTTGCTTCATCCGAGTAGTTCTTCGGAGGTATATTATATATTATATATATAGTCATCCAGATTCAACCAGCAAACTGAATCAGGAGCCACTTTCAGAATGGTTGGCTGAACCGCTGTTCTGTCTTATACCTACAGAAAGCTTCAAGAAGACTTACCAGTACAACCTGGGGATGGTCATTAAAATCATATTAAATCACCTCTCAGTTATGTAGATGCCAACATAGTTATGTTAGTTTAGTGGATTTACCCTTTGAAAATGGTGGATCTTTCCATAGTTATGTTAACGTTTACCAGAGGGTAGATGCAACATTGATGCCAAACAAAAAATGCCTGGACCACTGGATCAACTGCCACCCCCCCACGGATCTCCGGATCTGCAAAAATGCTGTCCTTCTCTGGCTTGTCCCTGAGGATGGACCCCATGAATATCAAAATGGGGAGCTCAATGATGTCAAAGATGTTGATATATAATAGTATATTATATATATTATATATTACTATGGAACCAAACAAACAAAAACAATAACCATGGTTAAAACAGAGTGGAACCAATTTTAATACGGAGTTCGAATGGTAATTAAGTGGGATTTAACCTTAGAACATGTTTAAAATAAACCACCGTTGGTTACGCCACCCGTCCAAAACCACAGCCAAGTGTGATCACGATGGCACTAATTAATACGAAATATGACACATCAATGTAAAACTCTTTTGAAATTTGAAACCATCAAGCAGTTTTGAAGGACTTCTGATGATAATGAGGAATCTGCAGCGTTTTTAGATGAACTATCACAGTACTGATCTTTTTGTGGTAATCGGAACAGTGCCTCCATGTTCGAAGGGTTCTTTAGGTTCTTTCAATCAGCTGTTGCATATTCTGCTGGCAAGTGACTCCCCAGGCGAGACGAAGTCGGTCGAATAGTGATTTAAACCGAAAAAATCCGAAGAGCCCAGCAGCCAGGACTGCTCCTGGGCAGGACATCACCATGCTGAGGGGGTCATCCCCAGTTCAGGTTGCCGAGGGGGTTATTAATCCGAGGTTGATGAAATTGGGAGGCTCTTCTATAGTAATTTCGGTCATCTATAACATCAAGAAAGCACTGTTCTACTGTATGTATTGGGTTCCCCATATGTTCAATTCGCAATTCATCGTGATGTTTCATTGCCAAGATTAGAGTCTAGAGACCCAAAGACTTGGCCGAGCCAATGCCCCAGAAACATCCAGAAACCATGTGGAAAGTTTCGCCCATTTTCAGGAGGATTTTCCAAATTCAATGCATAAGGCATAACTGGTTGGTGGTTGAGCCACCCCTCTGAAAAATATGAAAGTCAGTTGGGCCAGTTGGGCTTATTATTCCCAATATATGGGAAAATAAAATTCATGTTCCAAACCACCAACCAGCATAAGATTGTCCATTTCAAATGGGGATGTCCCGTTGCCGGCCGCGCTCCTCCTTGGTGAATTCTGGCAGCCGCTCGCCGCATTTCTGTCGCATACTCTCCGGGTAATCACCTTCGGGGCCCGGGGCAACTGAGCAATGACTGGGCCGATTGGGGTGGTGTTTTACAAGTTGGTTGGCAACATACCCTACGGACTCCGGTGTCATCAAACGTGGCAAGCTGGAAAATCTGCCATCAACGGAGGTTTCAACGGAAATTCATAATTCATCTACATACTTACAGTACATATTTTTACATAAATAGGGGATGTTCAATTGCCATGTTTGATTCAAGTAAGTAATGACGGAGGAGAATCAACATGGCATCTAAAAATGTGATTGTCTTGCAGATGGGTACATTCATGAGCTTTATACGTGCACTTTATAATCAATGGGAAATGTTCATTGTATATTTATGTATATATCTATCTATATATATTAATATATATTATATACTCAAATAATCCTACATCCCCTCATGCAAATACCAACCCAAAAATCCCAATCGAGAAGAAGCGCATTCGCTCCGAATTCGCCGCGCATTCGCCGCGCCTTTGTACACCGGATCCGCGAACCATCCCAGCTGCCAATCCAACGCACCTCATTGGGATTCCGTCATGAAACACTGGAAATCATGACGATTATATGGGATAAACATGGGATAAACATGAGATAAACATGAACCTACCAACTGGTGCAGGATTTCCCCACCATCTGCAGGAGTAGGAGTTGATTTTCCACAAAGGATCACAAAGGGTTGTGATAGTCCCCAAAAAGTTTGATAGTATAGCACCTGATGATCAGCAACCAAGAGGGGCTTTGAACACTGCTCATGTGGATATGGGTCACTAACCATCCGATTTTCTGATGTGTTCTATATGAAGGGTGCCAATGATACTCCATAGCTACCAGGTGGTTTGATGCGAAAAATACCAGCGGCAGGGCCCCAGCTCCTGCCACCTGCGAGTTGCCTTACCGGCGGCTCCAACATTTTTTTTCGCAGCAAAATGATATTGTTCGCTATTCAACACAGGAGATTCGCTTTCCACCATAATCAAGAATATGTGTGGCTCCTCGTTTTTCAATCATGAATATATATAATTATGTATATATATATACATGTATACTATTTACATAATTATATATATAGGTGATCCTAATCTTAATTTCAGAGTTGAATTGAATCCCGAGTTTCCACAAATTTCCTGGCATCCCAATTTTCTGGAGCAACCCTTACTCAGAAAACTGCCTCACTCGGCAGTAGGATATCCAGCTTTCAGCAAGGCACGGCGTTGCGCCAGCCGATCAGCCTCCGATGAGCTCAGAGGCTCTTTCCAATCCATGTTCAAAGTGAGGCCTGGCACAACATAGCTGAGCCAGGGACAAAGATCTTGAGGCGATTCTGGAGAGGGAAACCTGAGACAAAAAGGGTACCCTCTGGTAAACTAACATAACTATGGAACATCACCATTTTTAATGGGAAAATCCACTATAAATAGCCATTTTCAATAGCTATGTTAGTTTACCAGAGGGTACCAGTTTTATGAAATAGAAAGTCGGCAATTGGATCTACAACGTCGATTCTCCAGTCGGCGGCTTGTGGTACAGAAACAGCGTTGAACAAAGCTCAATCGTGGAACTGAAAAACTTGCCACGCAGCTAAACGCAAAATGATTGGCTCCTACTTAAGATTAGACCTATAAACCCAATCAACATCAATCAACATCTAGCTACCCGATGCTACCCATACTTTTAGGATGTGTAATGGATGTGTTAATTAGTGATCCCAGGCCAGGCCGCAGAGCCCTTTCCATCGCGGAAGTTGTGTCTGCTGGGCGTCCAGCCTCGGCCTAGCTACCGTTCATCCGAGCCGGGCTGGATTAGATCCATTTAGATCCTCTATCGCAGCATGGCTCCTCGGTGTAGTTCCAAGCCCTTTTGTTTCAGCTGGGATGAACCGTTTTCAGCAAAGCTAGGTGTAAAAATGGATTTTCTCAGCACTGGGAGGTGATGATGAATGTCATGCCTGTCCCATTGTCATCTGAGGAATTCTGCGGATGGTTTCCCTGGAAAAAAACACCCATCATTTAAGTAGTGACGCCGCAGCGTTCGGTCGTGACGACATTTATCCAGAACAATTATGTAAGTTATGCAGTTTATTTACTTATAATTATATAACTTATAACTCATAAATTTATCCGGGTTGATGATCTAATCATCTATAATCATCTATAATCTATAATCAACTAATATCAATTACGTAATAATTACATCACCATCCGCATATATCCGCATCAAATGCCATCAGCATCACCTCCCATGGAAAATTCCCTGGGTATCATGGGTCCCTCAAGCAGCGGCAGCGGTCAGTTCGACATGAGGCATGGGACCCTTTTCGTCTCCCTCGATGAGCTGCTTATGAGGTGCCACCTAAGGATGAAATCGAAAAGTGGGAAGGAGTCATATGAGTCATGGGCGGCGGCCGTGGCCAAAACTGACAGAAAACCGATGGATTTTGGCATCCGGTCTTGCAGTTTCCTGGAAATTGTGTGGCAACCCAATTCAAGTGGGGTAAATCGTCCTCCAACCGGCGTCCTTCCATTTAAAGCCTTGTGAGGCCATGATAGGAATAGGTTGTGGGATAAGCATGCTGGTAGGCATCATCCACAAACAATCCTCATCAACTCAGAGCGCGAGCATGGCGATGATTTTGGAAACCCACCACCTTAACAGCGGATCTTCAGAATATCGCCCACCTATCCTTTCCCAAAAATCACCTTAACTCCCCCAACCTGAAGCCAGGCCACTTGCACGACTCCATCGCTCCATTTGATGACAACAGCGTAGTTTCCTGGACTCAGCAGAGTGTGGGTTGCCACTATGGCAACTATGGCAGATTCTATGGGTGATACCCTCTGGTAATTTAACAGCGCGCTATTGAAAATGGCTATTTATAGTTGATTGACCAATTAAAAATTATGAATTTCCATAGTTATGTTAGCTTACCAGAGGGTAAACCGCCATTTTCCTATGGTTTTCCTATGGTAATCCCACGACCATGGCATACATGGCGCCGAGTTTCCCATATCAACGATCTCCTCCGGGAAGAGCTCGGCTGGAGGTGGGGTGACGCCACCGGCACCCTTGTCCCTGACAGCCATGACATCTGGGATTCAAAAAATCCTTATCCAAAAGAAGAACCTGAAGATTATATTATTTATATATATATATAGTATAATATATATATATATATTGTTAATCATTTTTATATCTATATATCTATCTATCTATATATATAGCTCTAGCATACAGTGGCAAAATTCTCAGTCCCTTATGGCCTTATGGGTTCAGATACATGCGATGCCATTCATCTCAGGTTGGAAAGAAATTCTTGTGCAACTCAGCTCCAACACCAGAGGTTTCGCCTCTTGAAAGCGGATTTTTAGGTGAAGTTCCTATTAAACAATAGAGCAGCTTAGGCAATCATGGTATCTTGGTGTACCAATATATATATATATGTGGGTATAGGTCAAAACTAAAGACCTGGGGGACCACACATGTAAGCTTATTTTAATATAACAAACCAAATATTGGGGTACCCAATTTTTACCCATGCCAATATATCATAATTTCAACAGATACTGCAGATTGAGACTTAAGAATTTACCCATGTACACTTTGGATGCCAAATTTCCGACAATGCCTTCCCCCCAAAAAAATAGAATTCCCTCATTTATGGGACTGCAAGCCAAATGCGTAGATTTAGTACCAAAGCAGAGTTTCCTTGAGGAATTTCTGGTCGCTGGCTTCAACCCATCCCAACAATATGCCAGTCAAATTGAGTTCATCTTCCCATTGTTGATTTCCAATACTAGGCCGGTTCTTGGGATTTCTTGGCTACATTCCCCCATGTTTGATCCATTTGGAAAACAGGGAGGGGGCTGAATCCAGTCATAATTCACCTGAAATATCCTGAAATCTTGGGTGATTTTGAACTATTTTGAATCACTTCACCTTTTTTCTTACCCTCTGGTAAACTAACATAGCTATGGAAAATCACCATTTTTAATGGGAAAATCCACTATAAATGGCAATTTTCAATAGCTATGAGTTTACCAGAGGGTACCCAATGAATCACTTGAAGTGGGAATTCCTCACCGTCCTGCGCCTGAGTCTCAGTTCCCGAGGATCGATGCCCAGCTCCTGGCCCTCCACCTGTAATCGCAAGACCTGCGACTCTGTGGCTGGTGAAACACCCTCAATTGTCCATTTCACCTTTGGGCTTGATGGTTCGATTACATCCTTACATTGCGGTCACCTGGACAAGTTCCCACCTTCATGTCGGCATCCCAGGTCAACTGAGGCTGCTGTCGGTTGTCCTTGATCTTTGCCACTTCCTGGCAAAGAGCCGAAGTCTTTTCGGCTAAATAAAATGAAAGTTAAGAATGGTTATGCCCATCATTCCCTGGCAACATCCGTGAAAATCCGCCAAGTTGAATTCCGAATTTGTTTCTGGTTTCTGCCAACTGTTACAGGGTTGTACCCCCATTTTTTGTTGACTAATTTGGTTAAAAAAAAACTGTAAGATCTTGAACCCGTCAAAATCCACCAAAACATCCCTCAAAACTAAAAAAAACTTGAAGTCCATCTTAAATCTCATCAGTTCTCCACCTTGTTTCCCCCTTTTTTCCCATGTTTTACCTGGGTTTTCCATCATTTTCCATCCTGGATCACGGACTCCGCCAGTTTCTCCACCTCCTGCGCTGCCGCCGTGGCTTCCTCCGACGCCACGAAGGGTTTCCCTGCGTCACCAGCCACGGCCACTGAGGGTTCGATGGGCAGCTCGAAGACCTGTTCGATACCGAAGGTGTCCTGTGTCGAGAAAATGGGAGAAAGGAAGAGGAACTTCGGTTTTTGTTGAATCATTTTTTTGATCCAAATTGAGAAAATCTAAAGGGATATATGGGGATACTGAAGGTAGGGAGGAACTTTGATGGGGAATCAAATTGAGAAATATATACATAGTATATATATATATATCTCTCTCTCTATCTATCTATCTATCTATCTATCTACATCATGTCACCGTCTAGTTTGAACCGGCCATCTTGTGGTGACATTTAAGTGTATATTTATGGGATGTGTAACCAGCAAATGCCAGCATTTACGACAAAAAAAACCATCAAATACTGGATGATGAAGCACCCCCACAAAAGGACGGGGAGGGAAGCTACTGTGAGACTATCCTTCTGCTAATGCTACCATTGGATGGTCGGAGGCTACAGGCTAACTAACGAATGGCAATTCGAACCCACCAAAATGTGATGTCTACTAACCAAAGTAGTTCACACCTATGTTTGGTGGTTGACCTTCCAGATTGATGCAATTCCCAAGTCCACTAAGGGATGTGAGTGCCAAAACTCGTTCACTTTTGTCATGTGTTTTTGTTGATGTCGGCTTTCCAAAATTATTGCTAGGATCTTAGGAGTATTGATGATTCAGCATTTGATTCTTTGAACCTTAGATATCCAAGGCCTTCCTGCTGGTCCCCCCAACCATTCACCATATTTCAAGTATCCGCAATGGCAAAACCGGCATCCGTCTTGCCAAAGATGTACTGCTTCTCGCCGTTGGGCATGGACATGTAGCTCATGTTTTGAACCACTGCCACCTGTAGGAAAGGAAAACAAAAGCGCATGGCTCAGGGATTATTAGGGGTCCATTGCATGTCCACTGCACGGCGATCATGAGCTGCTTGGAAAGCCCCCCCTGTTTGGTAAAGTGCGGACGCCGCCTCCGGTCAAATGCAACATCTGTGAAAACATCAAAACATAAACCACCCCCGAATGACTTGTCAGAAATGCGAGATATGTTGGGCTCACAACCTTGTAGCCCAAATCTGCCCCCCAAAAAAGTGATCTTTACCCTCTGGTACACTAACATAACTATGGAAAATCACCATTTTCAATCGGTAAATCCACTATAAATGGTCATTTTCAATAGCTATATGTTAAATTACCAGAGGATACTACAATTGTAGCCCCAAATAGGATCAACCAGGTGCCCCTCCGACGGTGCCCAACCAGGTGCCCTCCGACTATACCGTCGCGCCACGGAAGGCACGTTGAGCTGCCCAAACATCGAGATGCCCCGCTCCACATCGATGACGCTCAGCTTCTGCGGAGTCGTCACGATGACCGCGGCAGTGATCCTGGAAGTCGGTCAGGGGGAAGTCATGGGAGCAGTGGTGATGTTCGTTGAGGTTGGTTGGTTTTATATGTTTGTTTGTTCTTTTTTTGTAGTTTTTTTTTTTCCTGGGATCTAATCTATACTTATGGTAGAAGATATATTGTGGATAATAATAGGTAATTGAATGCAATATGATAGGTGTTTGTCTTAACAAACATATTTTTAAAATCTAAAAAAATGTGTAGAGTGTATAGTTGCAATATGTGGATGGAGTTTTTTCTCAATGGCTGATGATATCATATAATTTACTGCACTTATGAATATATGGTAGAAATATGTAGAAATTACAATAAAATATCATACACGTCCCAACAAATGGTGACTCAACGATCAGCAACAAACATATGACAATTTACTATCATCATGTTCATGATGAATTTGATGGTGATTGTGATGGTGATAATCATGTGGTCGCTTATGATGATTGTCTGATTATTTTTGGAGCTGGGGCTAGTCTTTAAGGGACATCCATGGAACAGCCTAATTTTTGGATACATGTTTGGCATAACATATACATACACACTTGAAAGACTGTATCTCGTCTATGAGTCTTTTCATTCCCAACAGGATACCTGAACTGATTCTGCTGTTTACATGCTTAGTTCAGGAAGGCCGTCTTTGTCCACATTGGACAAAAG
>Ga0126342_10005701_pt1 | contig 21849 bp, 14 predicted proteins | sample Cyp1metagenome_FD_92528 | JGI IMG/M metagenome (GOLD analysis project Ga0126342, IMG submission 92528) | Coral microbial communities from Lord Howe Island, Old Settlement Bay, Australia - Cyphastrea 1 metagenome | ecosystem: Host-associated > Invertebrates > Cnidaria > Coral ... | reverse complement strand
TTTCGATATCCGCCCCAACTCCACCCACGTCCGTCCGCAGCGGATATGCCTCGTTCCCTTGCTCTCTTCTCCTGTTCCAACCCACGCCTACCTTTCGATCTTTCACCCTTCCCTCTCAAGTTAGATTGGGATTTTCCATGATTTTTATAGCATCCAGGGATTTAGTGGGGTACCCCAATTGAAGGAAACCGCCATACGTTGCATCATTTTCTTCATGAATTTTCTGCTATCGCTTTTCTAAATTTTGGGGGTGGAACTTCCAGGTCGTATCCAAGGCTCCCCAATGGATGGCTGCCGAAACTGTCCGAAAGAAAATGGATGGTGCGATGCTAAAATTCACTCCATACTTGGTGGCTCATTCCACTTAGTAAGTGGGTTATAACCCCAGTTATAAGTGGATTAACCCTACTTATCCCATTTGATGATTTTTGCCCAAGCAATCGCTACCCCAACTTGGTAGTCAGCCACGTGGCTGGAAAATCAAAAAAAATAGAAATTCCATTTCCTTCCATGATTTTCTCCTTGTTGAAGACCTTCATTCAAATACACTCCGGTGTCATCAGTCACATGGCTGGGACATCAATGACATCAACAAAAAATAACAAACATGCAGGGTTTGAATGAGATGATGCATTGAGTGGCGCTCATGAACTTCCAAAGCAAATGTCCTTGGTTTTGATGTTGAAACCAGATAGTATTGGAGGACATTCACTCAAGGTTCCAGGTCTGCATTTTTTTAAAGATCTTTGGCCCGTTTTTCCCTACTTACTTGCATGTTTTATGTCTTTATTTCTTTGAAAATGCATATTGTTTGCTTGCAATTTTGCACCAGTTTGCTGATCTTGGTTTTTATTGTTTGTTGCTTTTTGTTTCATGTAGGTAGCTAGCTTATACAAGGTTATTTTTGCAATTTTTCATTATTTTTGAGAATTTATTGTATTTGTTTTGTTTTTTTTTCCCCTTTTTTTTCCTTTTTTTTTGCTTTTTGTCTTTCCTTTTTTTTCCCTTTTTTTCCCCTTTTATTTTGCTTTTGTGTTTTTTGGATTTTGCTGATTTGCTTTTTGTTTTTTCCATTTTTTTTGCATTTTTCGCGTTTTTTTTCAAGTTTTAAAAAAATAAGAACTAACGGTGGTTTGGTGAACATAACATTAATCATCTATAAATAGGTTCCCATTGCCATCATTGCCATGTTGGACGGATCCGGAGCCTGTCAGGTGAGGCACGAACTCCACGAACACGTCCTTGGTCCTCACCGGGCTCCAGGACAAGAAGTCGCCATCAAAATCCATCAACATCTATCAAAATCCATCAAAATCTATCAAAATCCATCAAAATCATTGAAAATCCATAAGTTGATAGTGAGATATGCTGGAAAATCCATAGATCTTTTGACTTGATCTTATGATTTTTGTTAAGTGACACTATGAACAACACTCTGAACAGAGACCTATCATGACCTATCCATGATTTTATAGTGATATATTATATGCTGAGTAATTCTATAATTGTCATGTTTCGGATTCGTCATAATGCTAGAATTTCTCCTCCTGTTCTACCAGACGGCATGGGGCCGCAAAAGTAGCTGCATTTTTTTCGGTTGCCTTCTGGGGAAGGAAGCGAAATCAAGGTAAAACAAGCAACGGGATTCAGCTCGAATCACTTCAGTGACCTAATTTCCTCGTCCAGTGTGTGTCTGTGTCCGCATTTGTGTCGCCTACAATGTGGGCCCCCTCAGTTATGAGTTGGTGTATAATTCCCAGTAACTATAGTTCTAAGATCATAAACCATAGTTATTGAAGTTATTAGAGTCATTAACCCACTTAGCTATCGTAAACGGGGGCCCCACTTTGTATGTTTTTACCGATCAAAAGTTACCAACAGAACTGCTCGGTTTTCCTGTTTCAGCCCACCTTCCTGGGTATCCATATCCCCATGGGGAGCCAAGGAATTCCAATGTTGCAAATTGAGTTTCTCAACTGTTGTTGTGATTCATCTTGTTTGTTGTTGTTTGTTGATGTTTGTTGGTTATGTTTGTTGGTTATGTTTGTTGGTGATGTTTCGGCATTTGTTGCTTCCCTTGCTGAGTGGTTTCTTCGAGTTATGGTGCCCACTGACATCATCTAATGAATCTGAATCTTGCAGTTGATGTTGTTGATGCCTTCAGTTGGGATTGCGCCAAGTGGATCCAAGTGGTTTAATGGGGACTTCTGGATCGCAACGGATTCATGGCGCTCCACTCTGATCATGAGGAGTTCTGGATCTTCATTTGCTTTGCGTGCGAAACTCAGTTCCGGCTGGATGATTTTCACGGGAAATTCTGGATGAAACAAGCCAGGACAAGGTCATGAAAGGGATCAAACAGGGAGCATTCTGACAAAAAAGGGTCATTTTTTTGCCTCATTCAGGTGTTAAATCCCTTCTGCGGCTTTTAAATTTCTGATTGGATGGGTGAGTTGGGGTCAATCTGGTTTCTGGCTCTTGTTTTTGGCTCGAAACTGGGAAGAAATAGCCATTTGGAGATTTGGATGGTTCTGGATTTGCACATAGTTGCACCGTTTTTTCGCCCCAAATGGAAATGGAGGTACTTCTCATCACTTTTTGCCATGTGGCTAGCCATTTTGCAGACTTTTGGTGGCATTTTCTGGGTAAAGTGGTCCACAGCCTCGATCTTTGAAGCTACCTCTGGCCATTTCTATCCCAAGGGTCTGCTAAAAAATGCCGGGAGAAACTGATCTCTTGGGTTCATTGGTGTCCACAGCAGACATATCTCTACATGCTTGATATATATATATATATATATATTTTTCAATTTTTTCATGTATTTTATTGGGGTCAAAGGTAGCTGTCCTAACTAATCCCATTATCAGCGCAAATTGTCAAGAGATATTCCAGAGCGGATAAACAGGGCCGTGGCATGTCAGGCAATTACCATGCTAGTGAGCAGTTTTTTTTGGCTCAACTTGTGTTGCAGTTATATAACGTGTTCCAGTGGGGAAACAAATCAAGGTTCTTCAGTGCGTTCTCATGAAAACTGGTTGGTGGCTTCAAATGATGTGCTAAAGCCATTTAAAACTGCTTGGTGGTTTGGAACATTTTTATTTTTTCCATTTCTTGGGAACAATAATCCCAAGTGACTTTCACTCCAGTTTTCAGAGGGGTAGGCGGCTCAACCAAGCAGAAAAAATCAGTCATCACCATGATGGAATCCATCCCCCAGGTCATGGTCGGTTTTCCAGGCCATGCTGAGCTGACTCTGATCCCATGGATATTTTTTTCTGGGATCACCATCTGAAATTTGGTTTGTTGATGTTTGTTTTTCAGTTTTTTTCCTAAGAATAGATGCGAAAAGTGATGTATCACTAAATCTGTTTGGTGGTTTGGGAACATGGTTTATTTTTCCATATGGGAATGTCATAATCCCAACTGACTTTCACTCCATCATTTTTCAGAGGGGTAGGGCTCAACCACCAACCAGAAATGTTCGTGGCTTTTTGCCAAATCCTCGATCTTTCTTTGGGTTGTCCTCATCTTCGGCGAGGCAACGAACTTTGGGATCTCCAACGCTCAAGGCAGTGGGCTTCGTACGAAGAATTTCCTCGGAAATTCATGCAAGACGGATTCACAAGACTCAACTCTTGGAAAGAAGTTCATCATGGGCGGGAATATATAAGATTATAATAGATTATATTTTTGCTCATTAAATGAAGTGATTGAAACGTGGCTTGGTCTGGTCCAAAACCTTTGGGTACTCCTGGAGGATGGCAATTTCAATGGCAAATAAATTATTTTCTATGAGTTTCTAATCTGTTGGTTTTGTGAGGACACGGCATTTTCCCACAAACCCCAGTGTATTTTGTCTGGTTATCTCCATCTATGACTCCAGTATTTGATGGGCGTTTGAAAACAACAAGTATATATACACGTATAAATAACCTCTGGTTATTTAAGAGTTTGCTGTGAAAGCCATGGCCCATGTATAGATGATTTACAGTATGATGATTTACTGTTACACATGGTGGTTTTCCATACGTTGAATAAGCGGAGGGTGGACTTGTTGCTGAAGCTAGTCCGATCAAGCATCGCTGACATCCCCCATGTGTGTATTTGTTTGTTAGCCATATAGAGGTTTCCTAAAGTGGGGGGTACCCCTAAATCATCCATTTTAATAGGATTTTCCATTGTAAACCATCCATTTTGGGGTACCCCCGTTTATGGAAACCCCCGTATCTGTGTATCATATGTATCCCTCTTAAAGCTTGATTTTTATGGGTTGTTAAAACATGTTCAAACGACGAACCAGAACATATCTGTCATTGGTATCCGAGTGTTATATCACCATTAATCACCATTAACATCCATTAACCATTAATCACCATGTATAGTATAATCCCATGAAAATAACTACCTTCTCATGGCCATAACTGTACCTACAATGTGGGCCCCCCAAACGTGATGTGAACGTTGGTTTATAAACCCTAGTAACTAGTTCGTTATTATAAACCCTAGTAACTAGTTCGTTATTATAAACCCTAGTAACTAGTTCGTTATATGTACCATAAACATCCATAAACCACAGTTATTGAAGTTATGTGAACCCCAACTTGTCGCGATAACTCGTGGCCGTTTCAGCCGTTGCCGGTGGCCCCACATTGTATGACCATCTCCCCATGGAATGTCAGGCGCCTGGAGCATATGAGAGAGCAGCGAGATAGACAGGAGCACTGCAGGGCGGAGATTTTTTTCTGTGTTTTTTTTGGTTATGTAGAGATTATGGATTTTTTTTAACTTTTATTTTTACATATTAATTTTTAGGTGTTTTTTCTTGAAAGAAATTACAGCTGATACTTTTATGGGATATTCATGGGGATGTAATAGTTTATAACTTGTGCTGGAGATGTTCGTGTGTGTTTTTAAACCCAGAAGACATGAAGAAACTGATGATTTCAGATTTTGATTGGGATATAATGGTTTTAAAACTAACCAACTGTATTTGAATTCAATGGTTAGTTGGTTAGTTTTAATGGGGATTTCATTTGAATATTGGTTTCGTTTTTAACCATTGAAATCCCAATAAACTATATATTATGGGATATTCAATGGTTAAGAACAACACCAACTATAGTACTATAGTTAATCCCTTTCCCTGTTCATTTAAAACACCCCCGAAATCTGGTTTAATAGGGGAACACAACACATGTTTGGAACCGTAGAATTGTGGTGGGTGTTCAATATTAGGGGGAGTGGATGATACATTTAATTGTGGACTTATTCCAAACGTTCTCCTGTGCCAACGCTGATGAACGAAACAGAATAATATTGTGCAAAGAAAGATGGGTCCTTTCACCCTAACATCAAACCAATCAGCATTGAACGTATTGATAAATGCTGTAAAATTAAGCAAATCTGTCTTGTTGGTTTCAATGTTGATGTAGTGTATCAATGTGTATCATGTATCACTGTGAATCCCTCGCTGGTATCGTGGATCCGTGTCGCTGGAGCGGCTCCAGAAATACTGAGCTGCAGGATTTTCGTTTCACCTTCTGTCATATCTGACCCTCTTCATTTGGGCCTGGGTCAAGTCAGTGTTTTCTTCATCTCATTTTTTTTTGGATTCAAGAAGTATAGGATGGGTTCCTACAAAAAAAAAGGCCAGAATATGTCAAGATATGTCTGGTCCTAAACGTAAACCTTGACTCAGATCCATTGTTTTCCCATCAGCGTCATGGCGCTGGCACCCAAGGGCAGTGGTGTTGGAGCTTCGGAGGTATCGTTTCGATCTGAGATTCCGTCCAGCGCAGATATGTTGGAGGATCTGCCAGAGGAACTTTTGAGGTCTGTGACTCTTCCTGTGGCATTGAGAGGCCTTGGAAAGGACGGAAAGAGAGTTGGGATTTGACAGCAAAATGTGGGGCACCTTACGGCCACGGAATAGCAAAGTTGGGGTTCACATAACTCCAATTTCATTATGGTTATGGTACTTATACCTACAGTTACTGGGTTTTATAAACCAACTTATAACTGGGGGGCCCCACATTGCATGGATTTCTGTCCTTTTTTGGGGGGTACGGTATTGACACAGAAACTATCTAGTAGGATGTTTTGATGTCAGTTTAGGATGGTGGTTGGGATATTATACGAGGCCTCATATCCCTCCGGTTGGGTGATGTCAGGAGTGGAGACAAAGCGATCCATCCTTTGGAAAGTGGAGGCCTCATCTAACGATGGCGCAGACGCAACGCTTCGATTACTTTCTGAGCCATGATTGGGGAACTTCCGGTTGCCGGCTGACTTGCTGAGTCGATGATTTGTCCATATTTTTTCCATATGTTTCCAGTGGAAAATCCACTACGACTGGGGAATCCATTGGGTATTTGTATATATACACACCATTATATAATTCTATATACATCTACATATTAATATATACGCAATTATGTGTTTTCATATGTATGTATATATATATATATACAAATGCGGGTTCCTCAAGCAACGTCCAAGGTTGGATGTAGTACTTTAGCTTGTTGATTTTCTTCAACAGCAGGGCATCAGCTTTGGTGACCTTTGTTTCCAGTAGTCTTTTGGGAGTTCTCTCGGGGATGGAACTTCTGCCGAAAACAGTTTGGTGGCTGATCCTCGGTCAACTGGTGGCTCTGGTGGTCCTCTTCTTCTGGCAGCATCTGTGGGATGTGTTCAGCCGTGAGAGACTCTTCGTTGACAGTCTCTGCATACCACAGCATGATGAAGGTTTAAAGTCTCAGTGTATTTATGGACTGGCATCATTCTTGAAGCGGTCCGATACTCTTCTGGTTCTTTGGTCTCCAAGATACTGCACCCGATTGTGGTGCATGTATGAGCTTGGTTGTTTCTTGATGAAACAGAAAAGAGCAAAGCACATTCTCTTTTTGCCAGTGCAAATGTCGGTGCTCTGGTTACTCTGCTACCTTCAGGTGGCTGCAATATTTGTGACAGCACTCATTGGGCAGCGAGTCGGCAACGTCTTTGACTGGCAGGAACTCACCGGAACGCTAAGCCTTGCAGCTGTAATCTTGATTCAAGTCTTGGTGCTTTACCCAGCATATTTCTACATCATGAATAGCATCCTGGATTTGCTATATAATTTGCTGGGTAATGTGTTATATTTTCATATATGTTCATATATTTTCATATATGTTCATCTCTTTTCATATTTATTTATATATATTGCAGAATTCAACGTTTGGATTTTGGATCTTATTGTGAAGACTACTCTTTTTTTAAAGGATGAATATGTGGACCGCCAATCCAAGGCATGCTTGCGGATATGAATCAATTGCCAAGGCTTTTTCGAGACTTTGAATTGGACAGATCCGAATGTTTGTGTTGTTCTTGCCAGCACCGGCATCCCATCACTTTGGAGGAACTCCCATGCGACCGCCAACTGATCTATGAAAGTTTAAAGCATTGGTCAGGTGAGGCTGGCGATATCCAAACCGTGTTCAAGACACATTTGGATGAGCATGTCATGCCATCAGTGGAGCAAAACTTCCGAAGTTCCGCGCTCTTCGTGCGGCCTCTGATGTCCGCAGCATTGGTGGCATCGTGCCCCTTTATTTGCGACTTCATGTCCGTGGAATTTACAAAGCTTGTTCGGAAAATGAAAGGAAACAGCTTCCGCAATGCAGGGCTCCCAGTCTACGTCTTCTTCCTGTCCCTATGCCTGGTCCGCTGCAGTTTGTTGCTAGGGCGACTCGGGGTGCGATGGAAAGAACACCCAAGGTGTGCAGTGCTGTTTCAAGTGCTGGCATTCTTATGCATCAGTCAATTCTTGGGCATGGGTTACCCATTGGCTGTAGCCGTGACCTGGATTAGCTGAGTGATTTTTTTAACATTTTCCCATGAATCCACCATGACGGGGGGAATTTTCTAGTTCTTTTTTGGGAGGGGACTCCTTAAGCAGATCATTCAGGTGGGTTCAAGAGGGTTTAAGTTCACAGCCATCAATCTTTTACCCTTCCTTCTGCTGTGCATCGTCATGACCTGGAGTATGTGTGTATATCAACGCGCACTCACAAGTTGGTCCAGGATGTCTCTAGTGAAGAGCAAGGCTGCGAAAAAACCCGCCAAAAAGGACTGGGTTCTTCCAACTCACTATCGGCACCAGCGGTAGTCAAACATGGTTTGCTGGAAAATCTTGGGAAAAACCGCCAATTGTAAATTATTTTCCCATATTTTCCCATTAAAACATATTAAAACCTCCGTTTGTAGATTTGCAGGGTATTTCCCATTGCTATGTTTGATTACCGGAGGGTAGAGGCAAATGATAGCCACAAGTTTTTTTTAGCCATTTGACCTCTATATTTACTCAGCTTCTCCCACTCGTACCTGGGTGCTGGGAGCTGCCCTGAAGGAAGTCACAGTTGAGCTCAACGAGATCGATGGATCAATTTGCTCTGTGGACTCTGGGTCGACTGTTGGGATTTGATGCATCTTTTCACCGTCAGCGTGCCAATCTCCAAACGGAGAAGTAGCACAGACCCGAAAAGTGGGGCGAAAACCAACATGTCCATGAGCTGAAATGGTGGTCACTGGAGGAATTACGACACCATGTTCTAGAGAATTAGAGAATGTTCGTTTTGGACATGAGCAGAGATCAGAGTTGGCCAGAAACACTGGATTGCAAATACTTGGCGCCCAAAAACTTGCAAGCATCTGTGGGTCCCAGGCGTCAGCCTCCTTTCCCATACTCACATGATTGGGAGATGATGAGATGTGGGATCTTTTGCACTTCAACCATTGAGCCATATCAAGCCATTCATTTGAGGTACCAGGTGCAGAACTCCACTGAGCAAAAGAACCTCATATATAGCACCCCCAAATAGATAGAAAGGTGATTTTCAACATGTAAATTATAGAGAAAAAGACCTGTGTAACATGATGGAATAAACCTCAAATCACAATATTTTACAGCATTTCTTTGGGGACACCTTCAAGTCATCTAACCCAAAGAATATATCCAAATGATATGTGGCCCTAATGAGATGATCCCTGCTAGCAGCCAGTGATGTGAACCTTACTTCGTTGGAATCCCAACCTCATTTTATCGCATCATCGGCTGGGCGCGTATTGAATGGAAAAAAAATGAAGCCGTTGACATGAAAGTTCGCTGGAAAATCCTCCATTTATGGATGATTCACTGGAAGATCCTCCATTTATGGATTTATGGATGATTCACTGGAAAATCTTCCATTTATGGATGATTCACTGGAAAATCCTCCATTTATGGATGATTTTTTGCTGATTTTCGCTAGAAAACACCATTTTTGATGGCGATTTTCCAGCGACTTCGCCATGTTGACCGTCACCCGAAGGAGCTGAAGGAGTGTTCCTTCCAACCTGCACCCAGAGGCCTGCGTCGGATGGTGCTGCTGGGAGATGGGAGATGGGAGTGTTCCCCCACAAGGTGACCCGTGTCGTGTCATCCGTGTCATCCGTGTCAGGATGAGTTCTACCCAAGGTTGACCAAAGTGGAAACAACGTGCTGGTGATTTTGTGATGTTTTTTTTTCGGCCATTTCTGAAAGGAAGATTTCACCCCAATAAGGTCTTTCGGTCCGAAACGTGACCTCGGCAAGTCAAAATCTGCCAAATCAAGTCGTGGCAAATCTGCCAAAGAAACTAGTGATATGATATGTTATTAAAATCATGGTCAGTCTTTGGTAGTCCACAAAAAATTGTATTTTTTGCGAAAATACCATAAGATACCATTAGACTATATTGATCTATATACCCTCTGGTAAACAAACATAGCTATTGAAAATTGCCATTTATAGCTGATTTACTCATTAAGAAGGCTGATTTTCAATAGCTATGTTAGTTTACCAGAGGGTACAGGAACATCTGACACCATCTGACCATTGTTTCACCAAACAACATGTTTTTTTTTGGGGTTTTGACTCTTCCCCCAGTCATGAAGGTATATTGAATGTATATCCCCCATGCCCCATGTAATTTATTCCAATCAAACACACATAGGTTGTTCCTGTTTTTTGTGTCTTGTTTATGATTGTTTACTGGTTGGTGGTTTGGAACATGGCTTTTATTTTTCCATAGATTGGGAATATCATCATCCCAACTGACTTTCATATTTTTCAGAGGGGTAGGTATACCACCAACCAGAAATTTCTGTGAAATATTCATCCCCTGTTAATGGAGGTTTTAATGGAAAATCATCCATAAACAGTGCCATTTCCCATGTTTAACCCACTTAAAACCACACTTTGGTTCATTCCCCTTTCGAAATTCCACCATTCCCGTGATTTCTCGGTGAACGAAAATCAGTTTGTTACTTGGTAGTTCATCCCACGGCGAGTTAAAGTGGGTTAGTTCACCCCAATGATAAGTGGATGAAGCCTACAAAAATCCCACTTATAACTGGGGTGAACTAACCCACTTTAACGAGCCGTGGGTAGTTCGCCACCAAGTATGGAAAACTTCGATTCCAAAAGCGTTACCCTCTGGTTATGACGAACAGTTCGCGAACTGGAAAATCACCATGCTATTAATAGGTAAACCGTGGTAAACCATCTATAAATGGGTTATTGTCCATGGCTATGTTGAATAACCAGATGGTAGTTTAGTGGACACTCCATGAGTTAAGGCCGTTTACCAGTTATTTCTATGATTATAAATAATGGGGTTGTAATTCCATAAATGGGGTGACTTGCTGACCACTAAGTGTATGAATGGGATACTTGGTGGCTCATCCCACGGCTCGTGGTTGTGGCTTAGTTCACCCCAGTGATTTACATGTGATAAGGAGCGGGTTAATCCACTCAAAAAACTGGGTAGTTCACTAACCCACAGCCACGAGCCGTGGGTAGTTCGCCACCAAGTAGCTTCCACTAAACTAAGAGTTTGCTATTGAAACTTGTGATTTCCATGGCTGTTTTCCAGTTTTCCAGAAACGGTTGTCATGGTTGTTTCAATCATAGAAAAAAATGACACATGGTTGTCATAACCCATGGTTTTTCTTAATTTCATGTCAAACTACCAGAAACCACCAAATCATCTACCATTCGTTATTTCATGTGATTACATTGTTTTATCGTATTATAGTCTTTTTGACAACAAACGAATTGTTTTTTCTGATTTTTACAGGGGCAAGCCACCATTTCTGATGTGGTGTTCGGGCAAAGAATCAGCAACGTGGGAAATGATCTGGCTTTGTATGTCTAGACTAGAGGTAGACCAATTTTGGACTAAACACCACCATAGATTTCTGACAGAATCACAAACGATGGCATGAAATGAGAATGATTCCTGGCCATTCTTTCCATGAACAACAGGGGTATCACGAAACACTCGCAGAGTCTTTCGGTTGGGCTGAATCAATCACTGCAATGCTTCATTTCACGGTTCAACCTATACCCTGCAATTGGGTAGGTTAAGGATCCCCAATGGGTCAAATGTTAGATGTATTCAATCAGTTCCCTGGGGGAATGTAAAAACCTACCCAGTCCAAAATAGAACCATAAACATTATGTTAACATAAGTTGCAAATGATTTGCTTGCAATGGCCCGCCAAATCATCCGTTTTTTTTAGGTTGCCTCTTCCCATCCCAACTCTGAATGATGGTGAATTCAACGTCTAGTTACATAGACCTGATCTGAAATAACAGTATCTTAGGATGATATTTACCCTCTGGTAAACTAACATAGCGAACTGGAAAATCACCATTTTTAAAAGGTAAATCAACTATAACTGGGCCATTTTCAATAGCTATGTTAAATTACCAGAGTATAGATATACTGTGATATACTGTAGCACTTGGTAATCATAGCCTGATTTTTTTGCCTGTTTTTTTTTTGGAATTTGTGGTGCTAAACTGCTAAACAGGAGTAACATGGTTTTCACCATCTCCAATCAGGCTTGTCTCCGGTCTCGCAGAGTGTGTGGATCCTCAGCACTGCTTCTGGAGTGACCCATGCCGCATAAGCACGAGGCTAGGAGATGCCTGTAGAGGCTTGGTCAAGTTGGCTTAGATTAAGCTATCAACTGGGAGGTGGGTACCCTCTGGTAAACTAACAGTTCGCGAATTTGAACATGGCCATAGAAGTAGTTGATTTTCCCATTCAAAATGGTGATTTTCCATAGTTATGTGGCAGTTTACCAGAGGGTATCAATCCATGAACATGCATTACCCATTGTAATGGGAGACTCTACTTGGAGGATCATCAAAAAACCGATCGTTTGTGTGGCTTAGTACACCAGGCCTGGGGTTTGTAAGTCCCCTTTCTTCGTGGGTTATCCCGTCTATATATAACTGGATTATAACTTAAAACTATATATAACTATATAATGGTTAAGTTATTAAACATTGTTAACCATGATGTAACATCATTATTAACTATTATGTAATGGTCAATCATTAACAATGGTTGGTAACCATTAATAATTATTAGTAAGTATTCCTAACCATTGTTAATCATTGACCACTTACTACGGTCCGTGGGATGATCCCAGCATTTTTCCAGGTGAGGTCCAGCAAGGGTGCAATGCTGTTGTTGCTTCCCATCATGGGTTCCGTGGGTGTGTCCTACACATGGGGTGTACGAAAAGCGAATTTTACGTAGGGGAACTCATGATTAACCATCAAATGGTGGGCGTTTTTTTTTGCCTGATTTTTGGACAAAGCTAAATAGATGAAGCAGGAACAGGGTAAAATAAAACAAGCCAAATAGATGTTTCTCATAAACTTGGGGTACCTATCACCATTGTTTCCCCTATCAAAAATGATTAATAATGTGGATGATTCTTGATGACAACTTAGGTTCCCTATGGTTCCCTGAATTTAGTTGGAGGAGCATCCCAGTTAGGAACTGGTAACTGGTTGGTAACCCTGCGTAATGAAACAATATCCTCCTTTCCTGGGTTATCCGATATCCCATAACAGGAGCTTGACATATTTTGACCAACCTTCGACTTTTTATGGTACCAACAATGGGGCCCAAAAAAGTTTATAAGTTGGTTCATAAGTTCATACCCCAGCAACTGTAGTTATTTTTGTACCGTAAACCAGTTCGTGAAATGGAGTTCTGTGGCCCCCAACCAGTCGCGATAACTCGTGGCCGTTTCCGGCCCCAGTTATCATCCTCGCGGATCCAAGGCACTTCTACGGCGCTTGACCACGCCCAGCTCGCCTGGGTGGGCCCGAAAAAATCCATGGTGTTCTGCTTTTCAACAGCTTGAGCCCCCGAACAAAGGTGGCCAAAAGGACTTGGACTCCTTGAAAATTCGCCGAAATGGGTCCATCTATCTCAGATTTCATGGGATTTCAATAAATTTCAGATACTTCAGCTCTAAACGTTTCCTTCTAAGATTTTGGCAGGTTCCAAGAATTCAGAATCTGAGGAAAGTCACCCATTTTTCAGGCCTAAAACCCTTCCAATCTCCCACGCTTTTATATGCTTTTATTATCTTTTATCACTTCACAAATTCTATATTCAATCATATTAAACTGAATTTCATTCAGATCTGAAGATTCTAAAGGTGACCTTGACATCAACCACTCCTCCGCCCACCGTGTCCACGGTGTCGTCCTGTCTTGGCGTGCAGGGCGCGCGCTCGGCAACGATTGGAAGCCTGGAAGGCGGAGCGGGAGGCCATGGAAGGTGCCGGAGGGATGCTGTGGATGTGGAGAGTTCACTTATAGCTATGGTTCTAACTGATAACTATGGTTCTAATTGACCAATATATATATATAAATATTTAACCAATAATATATATATATATTATATTTGGGTAAATTATAACGACCGAACCCTGTTCTCCCGAAGCCTGGTTCATCATGTTTTTTATAGGGGAATCATCCGAAAAAGGCGGAACTAGTCAGGTTAGATGGTTAGTGAAGTATTCTAATTTGCCCAGAAGTATGGTTCTAACTGATAACTATGGCTCTAGAGGATAAGGATAGTTTTCCTAACTCCAATAACTGAGATATACTGGGAATTCATGGATATACAAAGTCGGGCCCCCTACTGTAGATAAGATAGCTAAGTTGGGGGCCACATAACTCCAATTTCACTATGGTTTATGGTACTTATAACTACGTATGGTTACTGGGGATTATAAACTAACAAACATCACTTGGGGGCCCCACATTGTATGATTGGATGAATGAACTAATTATCATCTTCCAAAAAGAGTGGGTTATAGCAACCCCCCCGAAGCCTAGACACCAACAAGTTGGACATCTGGATTTTTTTGAGGTAAAATATCTCCAAGTACCATCCTGTTTTCACATTTTCCGGTATCTTTTTGACGAATTATGACCTGAATTTCTAGGGATTAGGTCTGGGTTTCTAGGCATTTCGATGATTTTCTCAGCTGTAAATCTCCATGTTTTTGTAAATCCCGGGGATTTACCAGCCATGCGTGCCATGTTTTCTAACATGACAGCCTTGCTTCATAGCCAGGTGAATGCACCTTCAGTCCTAATACCATCTCGAGCTCCAGCCGCTTGGTTGAGAAAAATCACGTCAGAAGGGGGTCCATTTAGTGATGAGAATGATCAGATTCTGATCTTCAATTTTGATCAGATTTTAAATGTTGATAAATTTTGATCATATATTGCTGGTTCATGACAATGCTCATGACCAACCGGGGTTGCTTTCTCACATAGCTCCAGCGGATAACTATGATAACTTGTGGATAGGAGGCTGTATATGCTTCCATGCTCAGGTTAATCTTCCTTGAATATCTTTGAATGACAAATATGACGAAGTGAACCTCCTTGATTTGCTGGACCCATGTCCACAATGCCGATTGATTACCTCAGTAGGTGATAGCAAGTACATTTACCCTCTGGTAATTTAACATAGCCATGGAAAATCACCATTTTTAATAGGTAAACCTAGTAAACCTCTATAAATGGGGCATCGTATACCATGGCCATGTTAGTCATAACCAGAGGGTAGATGCATTAAGTTAAGAAGGCATGCCGATCAGCCAATCTTGCGACTCAAATCTCGCCTCGCACCAGCGGGGGGGCCTAAGTGTGCTATGTGGAGATGTCCTAAGTCATGGGGGTACCCCTAGTTATCATCCATTTTATACATGGATTGTCCATTCTAAACCAACCAGCTATTGGGGTACCTCAATTTATGGAAACCCCCATATATGAAGCACATCTGAGTTTCCGTGCTTTGGTAAATCTGAGCTTTCGTCTTTTGGCCTTTTTACTGCCGTGCGCTTAGACTGTTTGATAGGTTGATCATACAGTTAATGCCCGAAATACCATTTGTATCCAGTTATAAATGGTTATGTTTTATGTGTTTAACCATGTTTAACCATTTTTTCACTGGTAAATATCCATAGATATCCCATCTTAAACCCATATTTTGATGTTAGCTAAATCACAATAAAGATGCCTTGTGATTGCTATTTCGGGAAGCCGATTTTTGTCGCAGCCGATTCCCTCAGGAAGTTTTCAAGTGGTCCGTGCCGGAATGACGGCGCGAACGCCTGAGAAGGTGGGGTCGCACCGGCCGTGGAACGTGTGGAAAATCTAGGTCAACCCTTGGTTACATACAGTTATAGCTGGTTAGTAGTGATAATCAGCTATAAAGTAATAAAGTACTATATTTAAACAGCTTCAATAATATCTATAGTACTTTATTCTTTTGCTATAAATAGGAACAACTACGTTCACCAGCTAAGAATTTTTCATTTTTTGTAGGGTAGATTGGCAATGAAATGAGGCTGTGAAGAAATGTTCAGAAATTTCAAATGAACATTGGTTGGGTGAAAACTGTTTAACCCATTTTAAGAGATTTTAAGCAGGTACTCAAGTGTATGTGGAGGTTTCCTAAAATGGGGGTAACCCCAAATCATCCATTTATAGATGGATGTTCCATTATAAACCATCCAGCTATTGGGGTACCCCCATTCCAGGAAACCTCCAAATGAACATTTGTTGGGTTTTAACTTTTAATACATAATCTTCCTATACATTTCCGAAGAACATTTCAAATCCATGGACGTTTCGGAAGTGAACTGGAATCTATTTCTTAATGACGCACCCATATATCAAGTAGATGAAACATGGATGTACAAAAACAAAATACCCTCTGGTAAACTAACAGTTCGCCATGGAAAATCCCAACCATAAATGGAGGTTTCTGTCGCTGGGAAAATCATCTATTTCGATTAGGGCCATGGCTTCCATGGCGAACTGTTAGTCATACCCAGAGGGTATCACCATTGACTAGGTAAACCTTGATGCGGGGTATCCAATATCTCCCGTGCGATTTTTTTGGTGAACGCGTACAGCCCTACAAAGTGAGTGGGGCCACCGTGGCCAAACGAAATCGCGACAAGTTGGGGTTCACATAACTCCAATTTCACAATGGTTTATGGTACAAAAAGAACGAACTAGTTATTGGGGCGAATCTATATAAACCAACTTACATCACGTTTGGGGGCCCCACATTGTATAGCAATGGTCAGCTTTAAGTTACTCATTGTTTGGCATGTGGATTTATCAATGGATTCCGTGGAAAAATCCCATGGGTTACCCTCTGGTTATGACTAACATAGCCATGGTATAGATGGCCCATAGAAATAGATGGTTTAACGAACTTAAAAATTATGATTTTCCATGGCTATGTTAAATAACCAGAGGGTAACATTATATAATTAAAAAGGTCTACTGTTTCTACTTGACATCCTTAAACTGGGGCCCGGCCCAAGAACTTGGAAGACAGCGACGACAGAGGATGTTTCAACTCAGACTTTCGCGGCCAAGTTTGATGAGACCTGGGGGGTATTAAGTATTGATACACCCTGGTTCTACAAGGTGGTGCCCCCCAGTGATGTGAACGTTAATTTATAAACCCCCATGAAAAGTATAGTTATATCTACCATAAACCATAGTGAAATTGGAGTTATGTTCACCAACTTAGCCAACTATGGGGAAAAGATGAGACCTTTGCTGAAGACGAATATCTAAAATGACTAGAAGGCAAGACTTAATTCCTATAGTTTGACCCCACAGAACAAGTGTTTTTACAATGTGGGACCCCCAGTTACAAGTTGGTTTATAAGCCCCAGTACCTATAGTTACAAGTACCATAAACCATAGTTCTTGGACTTGTGTTCACCAACATAGCGATTTCGTGAAAGGGGGGCCCACAATGTAGGATGGTAGTTCGATGATGTTTCCCCGTTATATTTTCCAGGTGTCCAGCAGCGGGTTGAACCGTTGAAGCTTTTCGGGAGGTCGATTCTGCACGGTCTGCGAGAAACCGGTCGCTGGAGCCGTAAAGATGGAAACTACTTGGGCATTCGGAAATAGCCATGGAAAATCCCAACCATAAATGGAGGTTTAGTTCCCTGGGAACATCATCTATTTCGATTAGGGCCATGGCTTCCATGGCGAACTGTTAGTCATACCCAGAGGGTACCTGGGTTTGTTCAATGCAATGGGCACAACGATGATAATTGCGATCTATTTTATGGGATATAAGTTGATATAATGGAATTTTTATCATCATGTCTCGGAATCTTAATTATGATATATTTTTTTTATCATCCCAATTATGATATAAGTTAATATATATAATATATATATATATATATACATATATATATACATATATATATACACATATATATATACATATATATACATATATATATATATATATATTGTTGATATGGATTTTTGCTTGATATTTCCAGTCGGGATTGGGAGTGGGATTGGGATTAGGTCGATGATTTTTCTCGTTTATTTTCCCGGCAAATCCACTAAGAAATGGGAGTTTTGAGTTTTGGTTCCTTGAGCAAATCCAAGTATTACTACAAGGAGGGCCCAAACCAGTTATGTTTGTTGGTTAAAAAAAACCATCTAGTCCTCTAGTTCGATACATCTACCATAAACCATAGTTAACCTAGCTATAAGATGCTATAAACCAACTTGGCTTTCTTTTTTTTGGGTCACCCCACCTTCTAGCAACTGGCAAATTGATAAATTGTGCATGACCTGACCTTCCGACACCTTCCAGAACCGGGAGGTTGAACCCAGAATCCAATCATTCATTGGCCACAGGTATTGAGAAGCCGTTTGGAGCCAGGGATTATTGTCCTGAATTCGGAGCTAAAGAGCTGGTCCCCAAGATAGATAGCGTTGAGTTGCCTGAAAAAAGTGGCTGAATTAACTCTGGTTTACGGTAGATATAACGAACTATAGTATTCATGGGGCGAATCTAATCCAACTTATAACTGGGGGGCACTATCCTGTAGAGTGATTGACCCACATATTTTCACCACACACATCTCTTTTTCACATGTACTGATGGCTCCAATTGCCGAATTGCCGCATTGGTACATGTGCCAAATGGCCATACTGATAGACACGATGCCAAATGGTTTCTACCCTCTGCTAACTTAAGTAAGCTATGGAAAATTGCCCATCTGTAGAGGATTTATTTGGCGATTTTTCGTTGCCATGTCAAATTACCAGAGCGTAAACCACACATTGTCATTTGGGTTTGAAAATAACATCAACATCCCATTGTGTCATCCCATTGTGTAGTACCTCATTTCCCCTAATTCAAATGCCCATCAATTGAAGGGTAAATCCCCCATTTTCAGGCACACCCAGTTTGGATACATTATATATCAAATTATATCACCACTTAAAACGGCTGTACCAGCATCGTTTTCAACGATATTTCAAACCCAAACATCGCCATTTTGACCGCAGATATCATTGTGAAACAGTGCCTTTCTACGCTCCGACCATCAGTTGTGGCTTGCTGGAAAAAGCCACCATGGAACAATTGGGGGATGTTCCAGCTGGCCATGTTTGATGACATCCTATGAAGTCCCATCGAATCCCATTAAATCCAATTAAGTCCAATTTTAAATAGATGATTTTTATAGTTTTTTATATTCAAAGCTCCTTTTTGAGCGGATTTTCCATTTTTTCCATTGCCACGACATGTGATCAGCCGCTAGCGCACTTTTCAGGAGCCAAGTTTCAGCCCCGCCACCAACCGGGTGCCCGCGCGGATGAGGAGCAGGGGAACCTACTGACCGTTGCTACAGGGAGTTGGCTACGGGTCTTCTGGGATGATCAAGAAGTGGTGGATCCTCAAGCTCGCTGGTTCATTTTTTTCATGGAAAATCCGTTTTTCAATAACATGGATGATTTTCCTGGGGAAGTAGTCCCATGATGTCTGCTTGGTGGCGAACTACCCACGGCTCGTGGTTGTGGGTTAGTGAACTACCCAGTTTTTTGAGTGGATTAACCCGCTCCAAAAATCCCATGTCAAACACTGGGGTTATAACCCACTTACTAAGTGGGATGAGCCACCTCCATAGTCACCATAAACCCCAACAGTTTTGGTTCCTGAGATCCTCCAGCTGGGATACCATTTTTCATGGAGCTTTAAGCATCAAGAACTAGGGATTTAATGGGATTTAATGGGATTTGATGGTGATTTAATGGGATTTCATGGGATATCATGGGATTCACTCTGATCTACGGCTATTTGTTGAGGATTTTTTCAAACACTTTTCGAGCTGGGGAATCCCCCCTTTTTTTTAAATGGGCCCCTTGTGGGTGTCTTAGTGGGAAAATCACCCTCTGGTTATGACTAACATAGCCATGGTATAGATGGCCCATAGAAATAGATGATTTACATATTAATAGCATGGTGATTTTCCAGTTCGCCATGCTAAATAACCAGAAGGTATGTGTTTTTTTTCTGTAAATGTGGAACTTACCATTGCCAAGTTTGATATTTGGGTTTTATTTTCAGCGTCCTGTTTGGATGGGAGGAATTCATCTTGTGGATCCTCATGAAAACAATCTGCAGGTGGTAAGAATTTTCGAAAAATCCGATTAAACCTCGACCAACTAATAATGAGATGTAACCAGCAAGAAAAAACACATTCCCTCTTGCAAAGAGACCTCGCCCACGTCAGAATATATTAAAAAAAACACACACGCGATTTGTCATTGCCAACCGGCCCCTTCCGATACGCAAGAACAAGACAGAGATAGGATCATTGATTGGCTGTTAGGTCACGCTTGCACCACGAAGGGAAAGTTTCTTCATGCTTCGCACAAAAGTCCAAGAAGACACGATTTCAAGGATTTCAAGGCTGCATCGCTGCTGGTCCACCAAGACATTTTGGAAGCGGTCTGAAAAATTACAGAGAAAGAATTTGCTCCCCTCACTGGACCGCGGACACGACAGTTCTACAGGACACCAGCGGCAAACCATTTGGCATTGAAGCGACATGGAAGAACATCAAGGATCTTCGAGTTCAGCAAAAATCTTGAAGGACTACAAGCTCCAAAGGTAGAGGTGTGCAGCCTCAGCAGGTACCATAAGTTTTTGCAGTCTATTCTGATCAATTCTTTAGGATGGTTAGTAAGGATCAATGGCCACCTACTGACTAGCTATACGTCAACTGGGATCATGAAATCACATGAAATCAAGATTTATCAAGAACTAATGTCAATAGGATAACTTAAATTCCATGTTATGTTCACAGTCTGTTCATCCAAAACTATCCCATAAATGTGAAGATTGCGACCTTGAGCATCCAATACAACCCCCAACGTTGGACAGAATTTCCTAAAATAGTTGTATAAGCATAACCATTTCCTATTTATAAACGTTGTATAACCATTGGATCCTTTTCACCTTTCAGAAACTCTTCGTACTGTTATCCGCAGCCCCAAAAAGATGCCAAGTGTTGAAGTTTCCATGGTTACTTTGAGTTTCTCTTTTTTTCCCGTCTATTTTCCCATATAATATATATATAATATACACATACATATACACATGACATATACATCTATAAAAAGAATATATTCCAGCTTTCCACTTCTGAATCGACCCTGGTTCCGCCAAGCGCTCGTTCGCCCAGGTGCCAAAGCCTATCTGCAGCAGAGCGTCTTCCGCAGCCTCGGCCGAATTCTTCGTCGGGATTCGATGTGGAGAAATGTGATGAATTTCCAATGTGGAGAACTACGCCACGCCATATATTTTAATGGAGATGATGATCCAAGTTGACGGTTAAAAATGTATACTTGGAGATGATGATCCGTATATTTCCAATGGGGAGATTCTGAGATGATGGTTTAACACATGTTAAACTTAGTTTTTCCAGATCCAACCAACAGATATACACATTGTTGGGGATAAATGGTATACCATGGGGATATATCACAAGTCATCCATTTAAAACAATTCCATGGGGATACACATTGTTTCAAAAACTTGTGATATCCAACAGAGGCGTATGGTCCAAAGGTGGGATACTGGGTGTCCCCGGGATGGGATTCTGATGGTGATTGTTGTCAAACTATGGTGTGGAGCCGCTAAGCGCCTCTGGTAAACATACAAAAAACGACGGAAAATCATGGAAAATCACAATTTTTAATAGCTATATCAACATTATCAACTGTAAATTGCCATGGCTTCAAGTTCGCAAACTGTTAGTCATTACCAGAGAAATTGCCATGGCTTCAATACCAGAGGGTAAGTGGTGTAAAAATCATCGCAACCAAACTGGCTGCGACTTCGGAGCTGCGACGTCAAACGGAGCTGCTTCGGGACGAGCAGCTGGTTGTGATGTCTTCGTTGTTCGTTTTTTCCCATTCGGATTTGAAAGAATGGTCCAAAGAATGATCCACATGCTTTCCATTACCCATAGGATCCATGGTGCTGCTATACAAGGAGGGGCCACAAGTACAACACTGGCTCATGCTGCCGAATCAGGCCCTTTTTCTGTCCCCCACGAGTGTCTGCGGTGGGCCACAAACCTGAGCTGCAGAAATGGAAGCAACAAGGC
>Ga0126342_10005700_pt1 | contig 21849 bp, 20 predicted proteins | sample Cyp1metagenome_FD_92528 | JGI IMG/M metagenome (GOLD analysis project Ga0126342, IMG submission 92528) | Coral microbial communities from Lord Howe Island, Old Settlement Bay, Australia - Cyphastrea 1 metagenome | ecosystem: Host-associated > Invertebrates > Cnidaria > Coral ... | reverse complement strand
ACTCATCCAAATTCAGCTCCCGAACTTACAAAACTTACGACATTTACAAGGCTGTTACACCCAACTTGTAACCCAGCTGCAAGTTACATGCAAGTTCCATTAGCAGAAAGGAACCACCAAGTATGAAAAAGATTGGAGAATCATCATGATTTAGAGGCAAATGTGGCCAATGATCTAAATCATAATCTTTTTGAATAGGCAGTTTCCCCAGAGCTCTGGTAGTTTACTGGAGGGCCATTTTTTTTTTGGGTGCTTTATAGTCACCAGCGGTGCTGCACCAGAGCTTGATCATCTGATTCCGATAGTGCCACGAGTTCTTTGTGGAGCTTTCCTATGGGGGGTAGCCCCATCTAAAATCAAACCAGGAGTCTTGAAACCTATGGACCTATGGTGACTTGATGTGACTTGGGGATTCCCCATTAAAACTAACAAAACATTAAACACGGTGTGCAATACTCTCATTTCCTCAAGGGCTCCCTCATCCTATCTTATGATATCTTATGCCTATGCTGACGCTGCTGACGCAGTCAGTCGAAGGCTGAGAGGTTGGGTGCTTTGAAGCTGCGACTCATCATAGAGCGGTTTCCTCTGCCGGCTGCGGCGGGAACTGTGGCTAACTTTGGGAACTGAATTCATGTAGGTACCTTGGTTCATAAATACTGTATGATTAGATAAACTATGATAAACTCATATATATATATAAATAGACAACCAGACGATTTCATCAAGGATAATTCTACAGATGATTCTGATTAATCTGTCTGTAGATGCCTGTGAATGTTCAAAACTTATTTACTATATTATACTAGATGATACTAGTAGATTGATTGGGTAGATAGATCGATCAATTCAGGGCAACAGCATTGGATTACAGTCTTGGGCCCTCAAATAAGTACCAAAAGCCTCCATGTAGTGTCGGTCCATTGTTCTTTTCCCCAACAATTTCCAGGGATGACAGCGGAACGGGCGGTTGCATGAGCCAAATCAACCCTGGAAACAAGCAAAGCACTCCAAGCCTGATGGGACAAACAATGAAGTCTGCATGTGGATTTTTTGATTTCCCGTTGCAGTCGATTTCACCATGAATTGGCTAGCAAGAAACTTTTACAGACATACTGCATCCTCATCATCTTCTGAACACCATACCAAAGACACCATAGGACCTACGGAATTCCCATCTTTTCTCAGTCCCAGTCCACCCCACACATCCCGCAACATGCCCTGCTCGGCTCCTGGATTCATTGGTCCGAAATTGTTAGTGACGCTCAAAGGTACATGTCCGGCATAGTGCAGGGTGTTCACGTGAAACCTGGGAAAACAAATCCCAACATGACCAAAGAACCACTCCCCTCCCAAGGCTTAGCTCGGTTCACATGATGCTGAAATTTCCTGATGTGGTCACTACCTTGGCCCATTTATATATAGATTACCATCTGGTTATTTAACATAGCCATGGAAAAATCACCATGTTTTTAAAGGTACCCTCTGGTTATGACGAACGTAGCCATGGAAAAGCACCATTTTCCAGGCGGCCAATCATCCATGGAATTTCTACATATAAATGGGCCATGTTCCATATAGCTATGTTAAATAACCTGCAGGTAGTTTAGGTTCTGGATGTTCATTCTTGTTCATTCCCCCCTTCCCATGGCAACTCTTGGACCATCCATTGGTCAATGCTTCCTCCAAATCACCCTTTGATGGAGAAATGCCCTCGGACCCGTGTGGAATGGTCAATCTGACAGAGGAACGGAACAAATTAAGTGTACCCTTTGGTAAAGTCACATAGCAACTAGCAACTGCAATCTTAATAGGTACCCTCTGGTTATTTAACATAACCAGGGAAAATGGCCCATTTATAGATGGTTTACCTATTAAAAATGGTGAAATTCCATGGCTATGTTAAATAACCAGATGGTAATCTATAAATGGGCCATTTTTCATAGCTAGGCTAGTTCACTGGAGGGTAAGGGTAAGCAAACAAACGTATACAATATGCACATGCAAAGATTGAAATGCCCAGGCGTCAGTGGTTCCAGTTGAGGCGACCAAAATCAGCTAGTCGTAGGGATTCAACCACCCGCCAAAGGTGACCCAAAAATGTTCGGGCGCTCAGGGCTTATGATTCACTCATAATCATCAAGGGCATCATGTGTCCATCTATGTTCCATCTAATCCCATCCCATTAATGGTTCCATAGATCCCCCATAGATCTATTTCAGGGTTCCATTCATGGTTCCATTAATGGTTCCATTAATGGTTCCATTAATGGTTCCATTAATATTGAACCATAGATCTATTACAAAAAACATATGTAACATAGTTATAGTTAACTATCCATCTATAGTTTTCCATAGGGGAACCATGAAAAACACCTCATTTCTAAGATACCCTACGTCCACGATAGTGACTCTGGGGGGTGTTTCATATTGCCCTCACAGCTGCTGATCGGTGATGTGGGACTTGTCGTTGGTGCGAAGATTGGTACCACTGGCCACCCGGGCCACGTAGGGATTGCGGGTGTTCAGGGGCAAGAAGCCGTTGTAGCCTCCCAACGGTCACTGATGATGCCTGGTTTTTTTTGGGGTTTTGGTGGGATAGTAGATGATAGTAGGCGGTGTTTGTGCCACATGCTAGTTGGAAGAAACATGGAGCTACCGACCACTTCATGGCAAATGTTCGAAGATGTTCCAAGGAACTTCGAAAGGAAACCTACTGTGATAATCCAGTCACCTGACTGATTATTCCCGTCAATTCCGGGAAACAACCAGAATGCCAGTGATATCCGGTGATCACAGCTGGCACTGAATCATCGGCCGATTCCAACTTCTGCTATCTTCTGCTGACGTTTTGGGCAATCTTGATGTCTGCTGTGGAGTTCTCCTGCTTAGTTGATAGATTTCCCATGCGAGAGTCATGCATACATGATTGAAACAAGAGTAATCGATTCATTGCTGCAATGACATCACTAATGTGTATAATATATAAATATACGTATATATATATATATGCGTGTGTGTGTGTTAAATGTATAGAGAAATTATTAATTGTATGAGGTAGTATCACTCAAAAACACCAATCAACAAGTAGGGGCGTCTATCCCGCACAATATTTCTTACAGTAGCTGGCTGTGGTGGAGTGTCGGTTTCTCTGACTTAGGATTCCTCAGAGCACAGTCATGATACGCTTCAGAAAATGTACTTAGCGATGGAAAATCACTCCTTTTAACAGGTAAATCATCCATGAATGGGCAATTTGTCCATAGATGTCCATAGCATTGTTACATTACCAAAGGGTAATGCGTAAGTATTGAATACGTCTTGAATCTTGAACATCATTAAAAAATGGGTGCCCACTGATGGGTATTGCCCGCAGCATTCTGAAGTTATTCCCCATTGATGGTGACTTACCACATTGTTGATGGTGAAAGCCGACTTGTGAGGTACATATGCACATTTCAGCAAATGATAACAAACAGCGCCTAACAGCGCCATCTATTGACCCATTTTGGTTCTGCCAAGAGGCCCAAGAGGTGTATATATATATGATTATATATGATTATATATGTATATACATGTACCCTATGAATCCCCATCCTAGTTCGCAACATATCATTTATACCTCTGTCTTCTCAGTAGTAGTGTTCATCCTCCAGTAATCCAACGTGGCAATTTCCGTCACAATTGGGTAGCCCAAAAGCTTGGATAAGTTGAGTCACCCCTTTCCCCTGCACTATGGTAATCTAACATAGCTATGGAAAATGGATGAACATTGCCCATTCATTTTTGAGGATTTACCTATCGAAAATTGTGATTTTCAATAAGAAGTTGTAAATTACCAGAGGCTACCCTCCCCTGACTTCACGTAGACCCACGGAAACCAACTGCTAGTTGAAAGTAAATCTTCCAAAGCCCAACTCATGGCATGGCAGGGTCTATAATGTGGGTGAAACAATAATGACCCACCAATTTGGGAATGGTTTATACCACCTATAATTATGGTGATGACTGGGGGATGGTAAACATGACATTGTTTCACCCACATGAGTTCATTTTGGGGAGGATAATTCATACTAGTCCCTTTTCAATGGATTGCTTTAAGGGAAAATTGGAACCGGAAAACCCCAATAAATCCCATATTTCATGGGAAAATCAATGGTTTCCGGTGAAGATGTTCCCTTATAACCAATCCATTGCCCTGTGGGTCCCCATCCGTTGCCGCCTGGGATATGCAGGGTGCCCTTGGGCGTACCGGCCGTCAGTGCTGTCTTGCGAATGGGGATCCGATCCAGCATGGGATCAACCTGGCCAGAAGAATGGGGAAAAGCGTTGCTATCTTCAAAGCTGCCCGGTTCCAATGGCTTTAAACTATACAATGTGGGGCCATGTGGGGCCGTTTGCGATATCTAAGTTGGTGCGTTTATAACTCCAATAACTATGGTTTACTGTACTAGAAACCAACTTATAACTGGGGGGGCCCACATTGTGGTTGATGTGTTTCCCCCATGAACATCTCTATTCAATTTTATGAGTCCATTTAGGGTGCGAAACTTTTTAGTAGTAGGCTGCGAGGGATTGGTTTGCCTGCGATGTTTGAGAAGCACATGGAACATAAAATGAGCCAGGAATGTATGGCATATTCAGGTGGGCATCAATGAATGGGTCATGTTTGAGGCGTTGTTCCAAACGCGGAGTTGTCCAACCTGGCGAGCTGGAACATCTGTATTGCATCTTGCTGAGTGGAAAATAAACATCAGGAAAGGCTTCTGAACATGGATTATGTAGTAAACCCAGTAATAAACCATCCCCAATATTGCTGCACCATGCTGCTTGATGGTATGCGGGTGGTTTTGAGCTATCTCCAAATGGCAGGTTTATTGTTGGGTTTACCACGTCTTTTATGCAAAAATGGAAGATGTTTCATTACCCATTTCTACCTTAGATAACCACTTAACTACAGGGTAGGATATGTAAGGCAGTATCCTCACAAAATATATATAGCTTGATACGATAGCTTGATACGGATACAGCACCTCCATTGTAGGAGGCACCATTGATCTTGGATCTTTGGTAGTAGAACATAACCCTGAGGTGCATCTCGTCGGGTCATAAAGACACAAGTCTCACGAACAGAAACTGTCGAGCTTGACATGTTTGAGCAAAAAAACACAAAAAAAACGAATTGAAGGGGCTAAAAATGTCTATACTACAACAACCCGAACCAGCCCATCATACATAAACACAACCGGAATGGGTTTGTCTGAAGATTGGATTGGGCTAAAATCAAATGATTCAAATGTTGTTCGAAAATCATCTTACTAAAATATACTAAAATGATCTAAAATGGCAATTTAGGGGATGCCATCCATTGTTCGGCCAAATCCAAGTTTGGTGATCGTGCAGTTCACATTTTGTTCAGCACCTTAAGCCCAACGCCAGGTTCATCCATCATCACCAGTCGCCAGTTCTGCTTGCCCGGCAATCATGGCAATGTCTCACAGGTGATCTTTCCGATATTTTCCGCATGAAACCTCCATGTTCTCCATAAAGCCAATATTTTGCCTCATAAAACCTCCAGTTCTCTTATAATTTCCGTGTTTTCCTTTTAAGACCTCCATATTTTGCTCACGGATTTCAGTCGCCTTCAGACACCTTCAACGGGGCACCCAATAACTTCGCACCTTGCTACGTGGATCCGAACCGTAGACGCCAAAGTCTTCGGACATGGCGCTCTGGGATCCGGCACCGCCGATACCTTGGCGGTTCAGAACTGCTCCACTTAAGGTCACTGGTCACTTGGCTATGAGTCATAACCCTGGTACCTAGTGAACCACAAAACAGCTGGTAAATGGATGTTCATCCCATTCAAATTGATACTAATAGGTTTTGACCCATCCCCATTTGGGGCTGAAAAATCTGAGAAAGCTTTCATCATCTTTCAGAAAAATGACCTGAAGAACTGCAAGCAGTTGCGCGTGCTGCACATGCAAACATCTATTTTGGCAGGTTTTCAACAGCGAGACTGTCCCAGCTAAAACGCGTATATCATAAATCTTAATGTTACCATGAACATGACGGAACTGTTTAGGCTGCGGAAACATTGACGTAGGTCTGTTGCAGAAGATCGTTGGATTTCACACAAGCCTGCATATACATTTCTCTCTCGCTCTCTCTCTCTCTCTCGCTCTCTCTCTCTCTCTCTCTCTTTCTCCATCGCCATCTTTGCACACACACACACACGCACAGCACACACACACATATATAATATAATATATATATTATTACCTTTTGATACTAAAACACAATTATTTGATATTATTTGACTACTTATCACATCAATCAATCCTGGCAAATCCTCTGCAGCGTCCACGTCTCCGCATCCAGGCTGCAGGTGGGTGGATTGGCTGCCTGATATGAAGGACCTGTCTGCCTGTGGTAGACCTCAGCTGAAAAACACCAAAAAAAAAGCTTTGACAGGGAAAGCTTCTGGAATTCATGATGATACAAAGGTTTATATACCCCTTGTGGATCCAAACACTGTCTGAGAAGGTACTCAACCCCCTAAACACTTCCTAAGAAGGTACTTGGATCCATAGGGATCATTATAAAATTATATACCATTATATACCTATAGACTCAGCTTTTGAACCAGAGTTTTCCATTCAAACCCGTAGCTGCTGTAGCTCTTCCTTTTCTTGCCAAGCCAAGCTACGGATCCAACGATCGCGTTGTCATCATGCGAGGTCTTGTAGGTGGACGACCAATGTTGTGCACCTCTGTGTCCCACACTGCTGGCGGGTGGCTCCTTCTGCCGAATGGGCTGCACTGGGTTCTTGTAGTCCTGGTGCCATGGGGTCACCGGGGTCACGGATCAAAGGCCCAAATTTGGGCCACAAAAACCATGAATGGGACCAAAATGATAGTGGAAGGAAAAACATACTTCAACCAAATGATGGTTGAAGGATGTAGAAGGTACCACATATTTGGTTTTGATTTGCAAAAGAGGGACGCAACTGGTTTGAAACCCGGTGTAAGTGCGTGGGATTGTGTTTCTGCAAATGGGATGCACACTGGGTCACGTACCCAAATTCAAATTGCTACAAGCTGGTCATAATCGAGACCGTTTGAGCAAAAACCGCTTGGACCCTAAGGGTTTAAGCAGGGTTAAACTAACCTGGCGAAAGATAATCCCCCAGGACATGAACACTATTTCCGGACATGTCCTCCGAAAAAAACTGTGGATACCTGAGGATTTTCCAGCTCTTAAGCTGTCACAACTCTACTGCAGCACCCTCCTGTGGCGTGGTAAGGAGGGAAACCGTCTCGGCATACATCGACTTGGGAGGATGCCGTTCGCTAAGGTAAGTCGTCTTCAGATCAGGCGCTTCTTCTGAGTAAACCTCAGAGGAGTCGAGTGAGAGATGGATGGTTGGCTCAGTAGCTGGAGTGTATATATATTGCAACACGATCCAATATATATATATATATACTATATATGTAATATATATCTCCCTCCCTATACATATTTCCCCACTCTTGAATATATGTACTTTATCGATTCTGTACTATATAAAAATTAAAAAGTATATGTATACATTCCAGTACATTCCAATTGCAAGCTCTGAGCTCCAGTCACAAACCGCGGATCAACTGCAGGGGTCATAAAAGAATCGCCACGAGCTCGTGGTCTTAACAAGATAAACTTCAATAAACAGGCATTCATTATCATTTATGGGTTTTTATTGATGTTGATTCCATTGATTGAAGTTGGTTTAATTGTCTTTAACTAGTAAACTTCACTAGATTCTTCAATGCTTCTTCTTGCTCGAGCCCCATTTGGTCATCCGTTGGACCACTGATGGCGACCTCTCAGGACATCCCATCATGAGTGGCTTCACATCTATTGTGGTTCTGGGAAAAATATGGTGTATAAAGATATATACTATATATACTAGGGAAATTAGTAATCACAATGGCATAGTTTTATATATCTTTATTGTAATTACTATTTACCTGTAATTATTTACCATTTTTTACCTATATATATATATTTATTTATTTACCTATTATGGTTCTGGCTTGCCCCACAGTTTTTTTTTTTTGCAAACCACCCATCACAACCCATGCCGCTGTCAAGGCACAACTCGACTCCCTGACGTTACCTGCCCTGGTTTCAAGCAGGCAGGTGGCACTTCCTTGGAAAGCCCAGGGCTTCCCCGGTTCAACCGGTTCCCGTCCCGTTCACCAAATGAACACCAAATGAACTTTGACACCAAAGGCATTAAAATCATTACCCTCTGGTAAACTAACATAGCTATTGAACATGGTCATTTATAGTGGATTTTCCCATTAAAAATGGTGATTCTCCATAGCTATGTTAAATTACCAGAGGGCAAAGATATGATTATTGCTATATCATATGGTTACATACATTGACAGCCTATTGGATTGCAAATCACGACTTGGCGGTTTTAAATTGTTTTGATAAGGTTTAATGCCTAATGCCTACTCGCCAATTTGTTTTCAGCCCCAGGTGGGCTAGTAGTGGATTATCTCTCTATCTCTCTCTGTTCTTGCTTATTCAATCCTTGATGTTTGAAGGGCATGTCTCAAAATCTCTGGTTAGCCTCCCATTGAACCAGGTTATGCATTCAAACGGTATTAATAAAATGCTAGCCTTTAAGTTAAATCCACCAACATGTTTCACCAGAACCACAGGACATGCCATGCATGTTTCCTAATTTTTTTTTGCATGTTGCTACCTCCCCACTGTTTTCCCTGGCAACAATCAACTTTTACGCCAGTTCCTCGTGAATCACTCCGTTCACCATGGTTCACCCGATCCAAGCTTCCCACGAGGCCAAAAACAGGGCGTGTTGCGTGGCCCGCTTTGGCACGTGCGACATGGAGGCCCCCGCATTGATCAAAGCGGGGGAACTGGCGGACTTCTGAAGCCCCGCCATGATCTCGTGAACGAGCTCTTGAGCTGAACTGGCGAGGTTTCTTTTTGAGGCCATGCCCGAGGCAACACCGAAAAACAAAAAGAGGGGTGTTGTCTCATCATTAGATGTCTAGATGTTGCAAACAAAAAAATATATATACGTATCTATCTATCTATGTTTCTATCCGTCCATCTATCCATCCATCTGTCTATCCATCTATCCATCTATCCATTTATCCATCTACATAACCCCGGCCTTCAACGATTCCTAGATACGCCATGCAAATCCTCCACCATTTTTCACCATCCCGGGGCTTCCGGCATCCGAAGACCAACAGGGCAGACACAACGCCAGGTATCATCTGTCCTCCGACACGGCACCGGTGCGGTGACTGAGAAGACACAGAATCTGCGCAAAACCTGGTGCAACGTGTGATCACATCGTTCTGGTTGCCTCATCTCAGGATTCAAGGTTGACAAATGTTTTTTTTTTCCCGTCATATGGTAGTAACATGTATCTCATTTAGCCATCAACATGAATGGGTTCGCACATGTGGATCAAATCCCGTTCATAAGGAAAATCATTGGTATTTCATACCTACATGTCAAAGGTACCCAGCAATGTTGTGCCTCATTGAGGGATGATTCACCATTTTGCAAGACCTAAAATATGAAATTCATATTACCACTGATGATTATTATTACTGTTATTATTATTATGCCAATGATTCAGAATGTCCCCATCCTCCCACATTCATGATCAAATTTTCTCCGGTCTCCAGGCCCGTCCTTCGCGACATGCCACGGTAAAGGTGCGACACCCAAGGGCCAAGGCTGTGGAAAGAACCTTTTTGGCTGAAAAACCTCTGGAAATCCAGAGCAAATTGATAGGTAAAATGGTTTCTCTGAAAGTGGACCCCTAAATCTAGTAGTTTCTCATCATTTTCCCGATTAACGAATTCATTGAAATGGTTAAAGAATTCATTGAAATGGGGGTTCCCCATTTGCAGTCTGGAGATATGGAGGGTATGTACCCAACCAACCCAACCAAGCAACATGTGTTGGTATACAAGTGGCAGATTTTTGTTCTTTGGATGATGACAAGAAATACATTGTGTATCTGCGCACATGCAAAATTCAAAATAAAACAAACACAGTCATTCTGCACCCAGATGGGAATGCTAAGACATTGCCCCAAAAATATTGGTGGGTTCAATTGATGCGGTGGTAAAAAAACAAATCCACCTCCAAATTATCGACAAGGTTCCATTTACTATTTTAGTGGGATTAGTTACTATTTTATCTTTTTGGGATTGTTGCAACACCGTGCTCTTAGATTTGCTTGAGGAACCATCAATTCCCCAGCCGTAGTGGATGTCCGAGAATATACACAAACCGCAAATCCAGGAATCAAACATGGTTTGCCGATGATGTCCTCATGTCAACCTCCATTTTGTTTGTGGACTTTCCAGCTAGCCATGTTGGATTTCCAAAGGGTAATCCAATTGAGCACCACTATTAACCATTGATCACCATTTATAAACATCATTAACCATTATTAACCATCAACCATCGCCTCCAATATAGCACCATTAATGGTATGCTCATCAGGATACTTGATGGGATATTTAGCATGGTTAGAGATGTGTTTTTCCTAGCTGTTTTTTTTCTGAAACAAAACATCATTTAAAAAGTACAACATTCTAGTTTCTACGATGTTGATGTATATAGTATAAACAATAATCTATATATACCCAGTTATCAACATCTAGATGTTGATGGCAAATAGATGTTGAGAGAAATATATGTTAAAAAAACATCTAGATGGTGATGGTAAATACCAGCACTAGACCATGGTAAATACCCCCGCTCAACAAGGCGCAAAGCAAGGCTTCACCAAGGCGAAGCCCCGAGCCACCAACGCGGCACCCAGGACCAGCGCAATCGTGGCGATCAGCCCTGGCACCCCATGGGTGGTGGCGTTTTTTTCAGATTTCATGGGAGTTCACACAGAAAAATGGTGATTTCAATGGGGTTGAAGCAACTCAGATTCTGATTCTTAATGGGATTTACTAGGACTTGATGGGATTGAATGTGGATTCGGATTTAAAGCCTCAAACATTGTAATTTCATGGGATATAGAGTAAACTTGTCTGTGGTTTAAACCATCAAAAATGGCGATCCCATGGGGATGAAATGGGAATGGGATACGTTTCCTACTTGGGAGTGCAGTTGCGATTCGTCTTATTGCTATAACCATGGTCATAACACCCCATAAGTTAGGATATAACTATAACCCTCTTTAACTTAGAAATTCAAGTTTAGCTGGAACCCGAATTTATAGTCCACAATTTATAGTTCTATCTTTTTGGGGATAGTCTCAATCGTCTTAGTGATGATCTATAGTCTTCCGGTCAAGATAGCTATGGAAAATCCCAATCTTTAACAGGTAAATATTAAAATATAGGTAGATGATCCATTTTTTGGACCATTTTCTATAGCTATGTTCCATTCCCGGGTAGTCCGGGTAGTATTCATGATGTTGAATATATTCAATATGGGCTAAATATTGAAAGATACCAAATTGGAATTCTTTGGGATTGATGCCTACCATGTGGATTGGCATTGGTTACATCCTGAAACCCTTCCCTGTTTTGCCAAGCTTTACCGAAATTAAAAAGCTGTGACTGCGTCATAATGCATACCTCTAGGAGCCCACCAAAAAGAAAAACTAATGTAGTATCTATTTTGTTATCTTAAGGATCTATCATAAAATTGTGATATTAAACAAATGTTGCATAAAATGATGTACAGTACTACCAAAATAAAAGGGAAATATAGGGAAACGATTTTGAAATCAGGATCTCTGATTTCCGCCGCCTGGCGATGGTATCAGGCGATATGGTTCCCTTGGCAGTTGGCCTAAGATCAACAATAGCTGGTGGATGTTCATCCCCCCAAAAATATGTTGGTGGTTGGCCTACCCCTCTGAAAAATATGAGTTCGTCAGTTGGGATGATGAAATTCCCAATATATGGAAAAGTAAATTTCATGTTCCAAACCACCAACCACTATCGGTATCCATCCCCATATACTGTAGGATCTTTTAGAATCTTGGTTGGCATCGCTAGGACTTGAATGACAGTACCAGTGACTCCGCAAACAAATACTTACATTTTTTAAAATGGGATGTCGCCCCAGGTTCCTCCTTTAAGAACCATGTTATAATCTTGTTCTTGGCTAGACTCCCTAATGGTTCAACCACATGTTTTTGCTTACCTTTACATGCATTCTTGTTTTCAGAGCTACTGGCCAACCATCAAACAGTCAATTTATGTCAATTGACCCAGCATCAACCCATGAACCTTGGGCTAAAACACCAAATATCATCAATATCTATCTAGTTTAATCAGGTTAAATCTCCTATGTTTGCATATTTTAGGCTTTGGTTTCATTGGTTTTCTTTCCGTCCAACAAAAAAGTCCACCGGCTAACCATGCTAACCGTTCACCCCCTTGGCCGCGTTGTCCAACGGCCTTGGTCAATGGCTGCCATAGCTGATTCGATGTTGCTCCAGCCATCAGTCAAGTTGTCTTTGTCCAACAAGACCTGCCATGGCCGACAATCCTTGAGAAGACGGGCGCAGCGGCTGCGGTAAAAATGTGATTCACAAGATGGGCTAGTTGAGGAATGCGAGTGATAGAATATCTTTATATATAATGTGTAATCTACAGTATCATTATATATATATACACAATATGTGCGTGCATTTCAATATATACACATGTCTGTAGATGATCTAAAAATGAATAAAATAAAACTAAAATTGAAGATGTGAATCTGCCAAGAACATGTGCGGATTTGAGCACGAAACACAGGGCTTTGGCAATGAACAATTGAGCGACTCTGAGGGCAAAGGGGGAATTCACTGGCCAGACTTATAGATGCCTCACAACTTCTTCAGTGCAGTCAATGGCATATATGACAGATACATAAACAAAACAATGTTAGCATATACATAGATATGTATATATATATATAAATACGAATAAATATGAATAGATATGATTATGGATGTAGGTACGCATATGTATTGCGTACCTACAACATATCAAACTATCAACAACTATCAACATGTATATGTACACAAATATATACATACCCTCCGGTAAACTAACATAACTATGGAAAATCACCATTTTCAAATGGTAAATCCACTATAAATGGCCATTTTCAATAGCTATGTTAGTCATTACCAGAGGGTACAATACCAGAGGGTACATACAACGTAGTCAACACAGGGAAGACACCCCACAGGCCCCACACCTCGGTCATACGGAGCATGTGCTCCGCATGCTCGTGCAGGCTGAAGTGTGCCATGCTGCGAAGGGAGGGCCTAGCTGACCAAAAGGCGGGGAACGGCTGGAAGTATCTAGAACTGGGATGAGAAATTAGCCTAGCTTTATGGGGTTGTATATATATATATTATTATGTCTGATAATGGTGATGAATGGATCATATGCTTAATAGATGTTAATAGTGGTTAATAAAGGTTGATAATTGTTATATACTTGGAACTTTACAATTTATCATGTGAGAAGCTCATCAAATGATATCTGACTGTATAATATTAGTGAAGCAACATCATAAGCCATCTATATTTTGATGGTTGGAATCCCACTCATTTATGGTAAAATTGGGATAGTTTACTATTGCTATACTAACAATATATGCATATTCATGCATTCATGTTCATGCATGTAACTATGCTACTTGCGAAACAGAACCTCTTTGAAATAATCTGTAACACATGCTTGGACGGTTTATTGAATAGAAATGAATAGAATATAATAGAATGATGCCCTCGGAATCGGCCAACACTCGTGTCACCCCATGGGCCCTCATAATCCACTCTACGAATGCAAAGTAACATGAAGTTTCAATGTGAAGTCAAGAGGATACACAAAATTCACCATTCCCAACAAGAAAAACAACAGCAGAGCTGTTTTTTCAGCGGCAAAACAGCTGGAAAAATAACAACATGTTCCAATGCTAACTATGATCGATCACCGGCGAGCCGCTGGGAGATTTCCATGAATTTCAGCTTCTGTGAGTCCAACTAATGTGTCCTTTGTCGATAGCATGTAAGACATATGCTCATTATAAGAAACGTCCCTTTAAGACTTTTTTCCCCCAGAAATTTTCCATTGAATTGGTCCTTCGTTCCATGGCCCGCGTTTCCACCTTGATGGCCCGCGTGGAAACGCAACGCAAAATTTCAGCTGGGTCCAGTCCGGTGCAACGGCGGTGGCGAGCGACCGTTACGAAACATGACGACATGACGCGACTCCAACTGTTGGGATTTCATCTGCAACAATAATTAGTGAGGCTTTTCGGCCACAGAATTGTATATATATATAGTAAGAGCACCCAGAAGATAACCACAGAAAATACACTGTTGACATAAATTAGTATAAATTATATTACATTGTTGTTTGAGCTAACGAACCTGAAGGATTGATGATGGATTGATGATAAAAATCGTATTTCAAGCACCCAAATTGACAATTTTCCCATGTGACCAGAGGGAAACTTGTGAATCTGGCAGAATCCTGGAACCGCCATTTGTTAGTCCTGTTCGCCACCGTATGATGACCGCCAGATGTGGCATCATTCATGGCTTTCGGAAAACACGGGATGGACAATGGAAAATGGGGAAGCACGGCATCATCCAACCCAAAAAAAAACATATAAATGTATATAATAATATGCGACTAGCATCGGCTGGCCACATTCCTGGGTTAATCTTTGAAAGAGACACCAAAGCTCCGGAGAAAGCTGTCTAAGTTGTGACACCCATTGAGCTGGAAGGATTGTCAATAACGCCAATGCACAAATGAAGGTCACAGACTACTGAGTGCTGGATATAGCTGGCAATTAAAACCAGGTATGAACAAATAGAATGAATGCATACTCAAATCCACCACAGTATCGGTATCCATCCCCGAGGAACAAAACAAACATCACAGCACATCGAACTCCTCCATAATAATTGCTAACAATGAGCCCATTCACCAACCGCGCAGCCAGATTTACCCTTGTACAGTGGCTATATCCACTCATCCAAAAATCAATTGAATGTACAAACATAATATCCAGATGTATCCAACATTCCCGATGTACATTGGCTATGTCCCCATTTTTCACGTGGCTTACCGGCTTAGCACTTCCCATGTCTGGCTCTCCGACCCACCAGGCCCCGGCCCTGGCCCCAGTGAAACATGCTTTGGGTCACAGTTCACAGGCCCGGGCGTGCACACCAGGCCTTGGTGTCTGAAAACGGCCATGAAACATAGGACTTCACATGGAAACCAGCTAACATCTGACAATGGGGTATATCCCCACATGGCCACTGCCAATAATGTCCTTTTGGTAAAAATAGAGGAGCCGGGAGCTGGTATACCATCTCTATCATCAAACAAACCTGTTGTTAAAGGGGTTTTTCAGAAACCCCTCTATTAATCAACCAACCAATGGGAAAACATGATGATCAGCCAGGATTTCGTATAGCCTACTTTCAGACAAACCCAAATGGGATTGAAGCAGCAAAAGATTGGATCTAAATGATCTAACCTGCGGAAGAACAACAACAGCAACAACAGCACCATCACCACCACCACCACCACCAACAGCAACAACAACAACAGTAGCAACATGATGCTCAGAAAGCGAATGGATTTAAGAAACACAAACTCGGCTTAGCACCAAAACATAGCTGTAGATTGGCTCTTGGATTGCTAGGACTTTTTGAAATAACCTTATATTATAGATGACTGGTTAAGATCCCATATTGAAGCACACATCCAAGCTGAATCAACAAAATAGGAATGCACCATGAAAAATGAAGCCTCAAGTCTTCAAACTACATGGGCTACGATGCATTAAACCCGAACCCAACAATTATATAGTGTTTCGCGAAATAATTGTAGGTCTCACACATGGGGATGCTTGTCTGATTATCATTGTTTTGTTTTCATTATATTGGAAACTTATTGGTACCTGAATGATAGTCAGCTACAACCATCATCCCATGTGCTGAAAACTATCTAAACTAAACATTCCAAAAACACCAGCCAAATAGCATATGGGGTGCCAAATCCCAAACATCTCCGGTGTGGGTCCGATGAACATGGTCAAACCGGATTTCTTGGGATAAGATCAAATGAAATCCTGGTAAAATCCCCAAAATATGTTCCCAACCAAGATCTTACTGGCAACATCATGTTGTGCAACATCCCCCGCTTTTCGTCCACAACAATCCCAAAGGGAGCCTTGGAACATCTTCACACCTCATTTCAGAGATTCCAGGGCCCCAACAGCTGTAGCAAGGCCTCAGCTCTCAGAGTTGCGGATACTTCCTTTGTTGGTGCCGGTGCCACCAGGTTACACCCACGATGCTGTTGAAGGGTACCATTTCTTCGAGGTAAAAACTATTTTCTAAGGAAGCCAGAAAAAAATCAAACAATGGCCATTGTTGCAACAGCATTGGAACATGGGGATGAGTCAAAACCTATAAACTTACCATTTAAAAAGGGGGAACATACATCCATTAAAAAACTATTTTAGGATACCAAATGGTACCAGATGGTACCAGGGTTTTGAACCATACCCGTTGGTAATGACTAACAGTTGCTATTGAAAATTGCCCATAGAAATAGTTGATTTACCAAACAAGAAACCAGAGGGATAACCTGGAAAATGCTGGATACCAGAGGGATTTATGATGGGATTTAACCACTATCATTGTAGAGATTACTCCCTCTCTCTAGTGGGACTATTGAATGGCTATAACCACTATCATTATAATCCCATGATACCCTCCGGTAAATTAACATAATTTAACATAGCTATAGAAAATCACCATGCTATTAAGATAGGTAAACCATCGATTTCTATATGGGCCATCTATACCATAGCAAACTGTTAGCAAAAATCCCATGAAAAATCACTCAGAACTGGTGGCGAAATTCACCCTACGTTTCGCCGCAAAGCCCAACCAACTCAGCGCGCCTCGCCTCCACCGTACGTTCCTTGAACTCAGCCGAGCCGGGAGACCTCAGCCGCCAGGAGCTGTGGAGGACCTGGATGGGAAGCGATAGTCTATCTATACCCTCTGGTAATTTAACATAGCGAACTGGAAAGATCCACCATTTTTAATGGGAAAACTCACTTTTTCTATGGCAATTTTCAATAGCTATGCTAAATTACCGGAGGGTAATGTGAGGCCCCCCAGTGATGCTTGTTGGTTTAGATTCGCCCCAGGAATACTATATATCGCTATTTGCGTACCATAAAACCATAGTGAAATTGGAGTTATTTGCACCAACTGAACGCTATCTTGGGGGCCTCACATTGTAAGTATACTATATTCTTATATGAATTATATGTATATTTACTGGTTGGTGGTTTCAACCAACCCCTCTGAAAAATGATGGAGTTTTAGTAACAGTTGGGATGATGAACTTTCCAACAGATGGAAAGTCATAATCCAGCCATGTTCCAAACCACCAACCCGTGATTATATGTCTATTTAAATAATAATCCCATGATTTCCCAAGCCTATCTGGCCCGCTGAGGATGTGACTGGCCCGCCGGCAATAGCCTGAGGCTGGACACAGATTCTTCTGCTGAACACCTTGAGCTTGGTGCGTTATATGATGTTAAATTATGTTCTATTTCTATGGTGGAACTCCTTGCTGCAACTTTGGGAAACTTGTATTTCTAGTTTGTAGCTAATTCTAGCAACGTAGTTGATAGTTGGAGCCAGGGAGATTTTCACAAATATATATATATATATTGGTGCTTTCCTCTGAAATAGCAACAAAATATATGCTCCAGTCAAATTTGATTGCACACACCGCAAAGCCACAACGCAAAGCCAGAACGTTTGCCAGTTTTTCCAGCAGGATCATTGATAACATGGATATCTCGCATTGGAAAAAAGCGTAGGGCAACTGCACAAGACATCATAAGATTCATACGACGGTGAATGTTTGGCTCATTATATCCCAATCTTTAAGGTTGAACCCCCAGTTTTATACGGTTTTGTTGTGTTACAGTCATCTCATGTTCTAGTTGAACCATGTCGAACCCCTTAAAACAACAAAAAACAACGCTTGGGTTGCCCCGACCAGGCAAAGTCCAGCGTACCTCAGCGACGTCGCAAGGTCCGGCTTCTCAGGTCAAGAGCGGTAGCTACTGGGTCTCATCCATTATGGAGATGAATCAGTGGTATCTGGTTGGTGGTGCAATAACCATCTTGAAAAATATGGATGATCGTCAATGGGAAGGATGACAACCCATATATGAAATGGAACATAAAAGCCATGTTCCAAACCACCAACCAGGTATGCTAGTCGATGATTTTTGGAGCTGTGACATGCCTTGCGTCTTTTTGTTGAAACAGGTTGATAGAAGATGGTGCCCCCTGCCCCCCCAGTTATAAATGGCTATATATCACCAACAAAAACCATAGTTCTTGGACTTATTTCAACCAAATTAGCGATTTAGCTCACTGGGGCACCACCCTGTAGGTTGTTTTGAATTTCAGCGATTTCAGCGTACTTCTGGTGATCTAAACAGGCCCTTAAAATGGCCCAACGCCGACTCACCAGCGCACTGGATGGCGAAGTCCCACAATATCCATTTCGCAGTGCCTCGTAGGGGGGCATCATCAAAAGTCCGGGTGGTAGAATGGTAGAACCAAGGTGGATATACCCGCTGGTTATTTAACATAGCCATGGAAAATGGCCCATTTATAGATAGTTTACCTATTAAAAATTGTGATTTTCCATAGTTATGTGACAGTTTACCAGAGGGTATATTATAGAAATGCATAGAAATGCACCGATCTGAAATAAGGTGTATAAGGATATTTCCTGATGACTCCCCGGAAATCAAACATCATTCATTCATCATAATTCCATTAACTTGATCCCAACCAAAGTGGGATACAATCGGAAACATACAATAATTGATGCTTCATCCGTCATCCCTTCATTATTGCGACCAATCATTTCATGATAATTAATCGCATCGTCGCATCCCCCTAATATTGAACACCTCCACTCTATGGTCCCAAAGTGGTTTCATCCCCTACATCCACCATGGTTTTATGGTGGGTGTTTAATATGAACGGGGGGAGGGATGAAAAAGGATTACCTCCAGGATGAAACAATGTTCATGAACCTGGAGTTATTGAAATTTTCCTGGACACTGATGACCATTGTTTACCAATATATACTGATCCTGATGATATTTAGTAAACTTAGTAGACATGATTAATAGATATTCATAGTGTCCTAAGTGCCCAAATGTGGTATCAATATCATGCCTCGAACAAACAAAAACAAGGATCGGCATGCCAACATCAGGAAGCTGATCCAAGCAGATGCCAACCCTGGATTCCAAAACCCATCGGGTGCTTAATTTGGGTGGGCTAGCATTTTATGGCAATGATCACTATATGTGGATAACCTCCTATAGTTAAATACTCAACCAGGTTTATTCATCTGGGTTTGACATTATATACCTCCAAACTCCAAAACCGTTTGGTTTCCCAGGAGAAATCGCGCATAATCTCTGATAAGTTGGGTGATTTTGCCCCCCCCCCCATTCTAAGAAACCTTCATATGGTTCAAAATCATCCCCCCAAACAAAAATTGGATGGCTCAGTGCCCTAAGTGAGCAATTGATGCCATTGGTGCATTCGTTTGGTCATCCAAATCTGAAAGCAACTGGCCCCCAGTCGCCTCGCTCATGGTTACTGGCTCCTTAGGGGCCCCGTGTACAGTGGCTCAGGTGCAGAAATACCCTTCGGGAATTAAACTTAATGAACACAATTATATAGCTTCTGGCGATAGACACACACACACAGCTATGGAAAATGGCCCATTTCTACATGACTTACCATCTGGTTATTTGACATAGGTATGGAAAATATTGGAAAATGGTCCATTTATAGATGGTTTACCTATTAAAAAAAATGATTTTCCATGGCTATGTTAAATAACCAGAGGGCACCTATAAAAACATGGTGATTTTTCCATGGCCCTCTTTATCCAAAGTAACCAATGGATACTTCCAACCTTCAGTGATGCCGTAATTTTAACAACCATTCGGGGTGTCAAAAATCATCCCAAGTAGGTGCACACAGAATTTCGTTCACCACACGTTGGGGATGTCTAACTCTTATTGGGCATTATATATATACATACACCACATAATATATATATAAATGCAATAATATATATATATATGTATATAATAAAAATACTTAATAATTATCTTTATTATTATTATGTTATATTATCATAATATCAGCATACCCTGGTGATAGTCTTCAACCAACACCATGTGGTCTTAAATCTGCCCTATCTGATCCATGCTGGATGTGCCCATGTCTCTGAGTCCTGTATCAGCCCTCGGCGCGGGGGCAACTCCTCCTACAGAGCACACGTGGCGCAAATGACAAGATTGGTGGATCCACATTTCTGGGGGAAAGATGTGGGTAAGAGATTGGGTTTCATTTCATGAAATAGTTTGGAATGTGTGTCAACTTGGTACATATAGATGTGCAGGATTGAGTGAGCCAAAGCTTTGTCACCTCCTTTGGTATGTCCTTGATCTTGGAATCTGGCGCCCCATGCCATTAGAATCATGACCCCTGCTTCCCATTTCTATCGGATGGATTCATTCACCCTTTTCAGCTCGGAAATAACCCCGGTGATTCAAGTGTACGTCTTTTTTGAAACTTCCCTGCAACCATGATAGCCACGGTACATTTACCAAAGTAATTCACTTCAAACCCACATTTATTATCATATATACCCCAACCAAAAAAGAAATCAACACACCTAACATGTATAGTCAGAAGGCTAAACCAACTACGACTTTTGGTGGTTATCATTCGTTACTCCATGTTTTTCCGTTACAGGCTTAAAAATACCATGCAACCCATGGCGATCCCTTTTTTTACCCATGACATTCCCATGGTTTTGCAAGGCATCAACAACCACCCCTCAACCGCTAGGACGAGTTCAAAGCTCCTGCTGCCAGGTACTGCGGGAGCACAGCAAGGGGGCCAAATCGTCAATGGGATGCAGCGGCCGATCCGGCCTGGCACTGGGCCCGCAGGAAATTCCTGGAGTGGGCTTAGACTCTTAGACAATATGGGAAACATTGGGAAAGCAGGTGTGACCTATTCCAATCTATTCCATGTATATGTTCATAATATATATAATAATATATATATATATCTTTGACACGCTGCAAAATCCCTTCGTTCACATCTATATCTTTTTGACACGCTGTAAAGTACCCTCAAAATCACATCCATCACATCGATGATGTTCCCCAAGAATTGACGATGTTTCTCAATTGTCCAGCCAACAATGGAACTATTGTGTCCATCAGTTTTCCAACTAAAAATGGTAAAAAACTAGTTTCCAGCAAACAATGAAACTATTGTGTTCATCAGTTTTACGGCTACAAATATGGCATTTTCCAGATGTTCCAGCCAAAAATGGAAATAGGCTCATCAACATTGCCACCTGTTTTCCATGGTGTTTCTTGTCCGTGCACATCGACGTTCCGAAGTTCCACGGCATGCTTTTTGTGTTCCAGGTTTCCCGGGCTGCAGATCCCAGAACTTCTCGGGGCTCTCCTGTCGGGAAACGTGGAAGTTATCTTGGATCTTTACCGTGGAATATCTCAAATGTGCTATACATATATATATACCCTCTGGTTATTTAACATAGCCATGGAAAATGGCCCATTTATAGATGGTTTACCTGGGTTTACCTATTAAAAATGGTGATTTTCCATGGCTATGTTAAATAACCAGAGGGT